>Ga0233423_10000235_pt1 | contig 31937 bp, 34 predicted proteins | sample Watercolumn_Mata_FD_180713 | JGI IMG/M metagenome (GOLD analysis project Ga0233423, IMG submission 180713) | Freshwater microbial communities from Lake Matano, South Sulawesi, Indonesia - Watercolumn_Matano_2014_112_MG | ecosystem: Environmental > Aquatic > Freshwater > Lake | place: Indonesia... | reverse complement strand
TCAATACAAGTATAAACTATGCATGCTATTTTGTCAAGGTAAATCTTTGAGCTAATGGACAAACTCTACTAAAGAGCGAAGGCGGAAACTGTCGCTTCGATTCTGTCCGTAGACATTTATTTTATCGGGGCGGACAGACTTGAACTGTCGACCTCTTGGTCCCGAACCAAGCGCTCTAGCCAAACTGAGCCACGCCCCGTTAATCTTTTTGACTCCGTGGCGAAATCCGCCGACGCCTTAGTGGCGGATGAGCCACGCCCCGGTTATTTTTATTAGTATATCAGAAATTTGCGGGATTGACAATATAATAGGGTCAGTCCCCTTCGGGGACAGACCCTTTCTTGGCGAGGATGTCAAATTCAATGTTGACCTTATCCGAAGGACCTTTAAAACCCAGTGTGGTATTCTTAAGCGTATGGGGGATAATATAAACACTGAAGGTATCGGACCTCTTATTGACCAAAGTCAGGCTTATGCCGTCAACCGCAATGGAGCCTCTGGCTAGGCAATATTTTAAAAATTGCACGGGGAGGACTATTTCAAAGCACAGATTGTTATTTATATAATTCTTTTTGCGGATAATGCCTGCGCAATCAACGTGCCCGGTAACAAAATGCCCAGATAGCCTGTCTCCTATCTTCAAGCTGCGTTCAAGGTTGACTAAATCCTTTAGCCTTAAATTTCCTAAATTGCTCACTTTTAAAGTTTCAGGCATTACTTCAAAGGTTAAAGAGGCAGGGCCTTTTTTTATCACTGTAAGGCAGGCGCCGTTTACAGCAATGCTGTCGCCGATTTTTGTATCTTCCAATACCTTAGAAGCGTTAATTTCAAGCAGGGTATTGTTGCCTTGCTTGGATATCCTCTTTACTTGCCCTAATTCTTCAATTATTCCGGTAAACATACCCCTCAACCAGAAAATCTTCTCCTAGTTTCCTGAGCTTTATATCCTTCAATTTTATCGCCCTGTCTATGCGCGTAATGCCTTTGCCCATCACCGAGCCGATAGCCTCTTTTCCGCCGATGATTTTCGGGCTGATAAAAAACAGTATTTTATCCACCAGCCCCTCGTCAAAAAGCGAGCCGATTAATGTCCCTCCGCCTTCTACCAGTATGTTTGTTATCTCAAGCTGAACCAGTTTTTTCATCATATCCTTAAGATTAATCTGGCCTGTCCTTTCCTTAACCTCCAGTATTTTTGCTTTCTGGCCTAAGATTTTCCTATTCTCGGTCTCCTGTCCGGGTTTTGAAGGCAGTGTAACGATTATTGCCTCTGCATTGGACTGAAATATATTGGCATCCGCAGGCGTGCTTAATTGGCTGTCTATAATAATCTTGCGGGGGTGCTTCTTGGAAAACCAGGTATCCAGTTTAGGGTTATCGCGTAGCACCGTATTTACTCCCGCCATAATCGCATCGTAATCACCGCGCAGGCGGTGCGCAAATCCGCGGGATTTATCCGAGGTTATCCATTTTGAATCACCTGTTTTGGTGGCGATTTTGCCGTCCAGCGACTGCGCTACTTTAACTGTGACAAAAGGCATTCTTTTTGAAATATATTTAATAAAGGCCTCATTCATCTTCCTTAATTTATCTTCCAGAAAACCTACCCTGACTTTTATCCTGTGCTCCTTAAGTATCTTAATGCCCCTGCCGTTATTTAAAGGGTTAGGGTCAACCATACCTATGATAACTTCTTTTACCCGGCTTTTAATTACTGCATCCGCGCAAGGAGGCGTCCTGCCAAAATGCGCGCAGGGCTCAAGAGTTACATACAATGTCGCGCCCTCTGCATTCCTGCCTGCTTCATTCAATGCCACAATCTCTGCGTGGCTTGCGCCTGCTTTTTCATGGTAGCCCTTACCTATAATTCTGCTGCTTTTCACCACCACCGCGCCTACCAGAGGATTGGGGGTGGTCTTACCTCTTGCCTTTAAGGCCAAACGCATCGCCAAGTTTATATAATATTCGTGGTTTCTACGCATAATAAAATCTTAGGGACAGTCCCCTTCGGGGACAGTCCCTTTATCTCTGGCGGATTTTAACCCTTCGACTAGCTCATAAGGTACCTTGATAGAGCCGATCCTGATCTCCGGCTTTGCATTACCGTGGCAATCCGAGCCGCCGGTAACCAATAAATTGTGCTTCTTGGCCAGGCTTAAATAAAAATTTACCATAGATTGCGAATGCTCTGGATAATATACCTCTAACCCCATTAAGCCGTAATCGATAAATTTAAGAACCAGCTCGTCGTTATGGAGGGTGTAAGGATGCGCCAAGACAGGGATGCCCCCGCAATCCTTGATTAGCCTTATTGCCTCAGCCGGAGAAAACCTAAAGCCCAGGACATAGGCAGGGCATTTATCTCCAATATATTTTTGAAAGGCCTCAAAGACAGAGCTGACCTTGCGTTCAGAAACCAGGGCCCTGGCAATATGCAGCCTCCCTACTGTGCCGTTCTTAGCGATAGCAAATACAGCCTCGGGATTAAGGCCTATGCCTATAGCCTTTAATTTATCGGTTATTTTATAAATGCGCTCAATACGGTTTCTCTTTAATACCTCTAACTTCTCTATCAAAGCCTTATTTTTATAATCTATCAAATAACCTAAGATATGCACTTCCAGGCCTTCGTATTCGGCGCTGAGCTCTATGCCGGGTAAAACCTCGATATTTTCTCCTTTTGCGAACTCTACGGCAGGCGTGATGCCCTCTATTGTGTCGTGGTCAACAACTGCAATTGCAGATAGACCGGCTTTCTTGCTCTCGGAAATAAGCTCAAGTGGGGTGTATGTGCCGTCTGAAAAAAGGGTGTGCAAATGCAGGTCTGCAAATTTCGCTGCGGATTTCATTTATCTTTCTCTGACTTTATCTTATCCAGTATGGCGTTGACAAATTTGCCTGCTTCAGCCCCTGAATATTTCTTGGCAAGCTCTACCGCTTCGTTGATGGAGACTTTTGGCGGGATATCACTACGGAACATCAGCTCAAAACAGCTCATGCGCAGTATATTCCTGTCCACTACTGCCATGCGTTCCAGTTTCCAATTGGCGGCGTATTGGCTGATTTTAGCGTCGATTACGCTTAAATTCTGCACTACGCCGCCAACAAGCTCGGCAGTAAAACCTTTTATTTCCTCCTCTATATTCTCTTCGCTGTGCGCATGCCAGAAATTAGCCAGCCCAGCATCGTAATTATCGCGGGAAATATCTATCTGATAGAGGACCTGTAAAGCGAATTCCCTGCTGCGTGTGCGCTTACGCATACATTATTTAATCTGCGTTAAAAGGTTAGCCATTTCAATGGCAGATAGTGCCGCATCGCGGCCCTTGTTTCCGTCTTTTGTGCCTGCGCGTTCAACTGCCTGCTCAATGGTATCGGCAGTAATAATCCCGAAAGTTACCGGCACCCCTGTGTCCTGCGCTACCTTGGCTATCCCTTTGGCTACCTCGGAGGCAATATAATCAAAATGCGGAGTTGAGCCGCGGATAACCGTTCCCAGGCATATCACGGCATCAAATGATTTTGACCTGGCAAGCCTTTGAGCTACCAGAGGGATCTCAAATGCTCCGGGAACCCAGCTGACCTGTAAATCCTTCTCGTCGGCACCGTGGCGCACCAGCGTATCAATGCAACCGGATATTAATTCCTTGGTGATAAAATCATTGAAGCGCGAAGCGACAATGCCGAACTTCTTTCCTTTGGCAATTAGATTGCCCTCGGTTGTCTTTACCATACTACCCTCCTTTTAATGAGCGCATAACTTACGAACACAAAGTGTGAGTAAGTTATATGCGCGAATTAATCCCGAGCGTGCGTAGTAAATTTTGCAAGAAATTTACAAGCGTTTACGCGAGGGATATATTATAATGTTAAATCGTGTCCTAATTTTTCTTTTTTCGTCTTGAGATACCTGTAATTTAAAGGGTTCGGCTCAGTTTCAAGGGGAAGGCGTTCCACGATGCACAGGCCATAACCTTCCAGGCCCACAATTTTGCGCGGGTTATTCGTCAACAGCCTGATATTTTTTAAGCCCAGGTCAGCCAAAATCTGCGCCCCTATACCGTAATCCCTTAGGTCTGCCCGGTGGCCTAAAGCTTCATTCGCCTCAACCGTATCCAGGCCCTTGTCTTGTAAACTGTAAGCCTTGATTTTATCTACTAGCCCTATGCCCCTGCCTTCCTGGTTCATATAAAGGATAGCGCCTTTTTTTTCTTGTCCAATGAGCTGCATTGCCTTATTTAATTGCCGTCCGCAGTCGCAGCGTAGCGAACCAAACACATCGCCGGTTAAACATTCTGAGTGCACGCGCACAAGGGTGGCCGTAGCATCCAAATCTCCCATAACCAACGCAATGTGAACTTTGGCATTGGTTAAATCCTGGTAGAGAATCAGCCTGTATTTTCCGAATTCCGTAGGAAGGGTGGTCTCGGTTATCCTCTCAATTAATTTTTCAGAACGCCTGCGGTATTCGATAAGGCTAGCGATAGTGCAAATCTTAAGGTTATATTGCTTGGAGAATTCGATTAACTGCGGCAGTCGGCTCATGGTGCCGTCGTCATTCATAATTTCGCATATTAGTCCTGCTGGATAGAGGCCGGCAAGCTTCATTAAATCTATTGTCGCTTCAGTGTGGCCTGCCCTGACTAACACTCCTCCCCTGCGCGCCCTTAAAGGAAAGATATGCCCGGGCCTCACCAGTTCCTCTGGTCTTGTCTGGGGATTTATTAAAACCTCTATTGTGCGGCTGCGGTCATAAGCAGATATGCCGGTAGTTATGCCCCTGGAGGCATCTACGGAAATCATCCATCCGGTTTTAAAAGGGTCTTCGGGGCTTGATAACGCTTTATCCTTTAGCATCGGCTCCAAATCCAGTTGTTTTAAGCGCTCTTCTTCCATAGGCACGCAGATAAGGCCGCGACCGAACTTTGCCATAAAATTAATATCCTGGGGCTTGACAAAGGATGCTGCCATTACCAGGTCACCCTCGTTCTCGCGGTCTTCATCATCCACCACGATGACCATCCTGCCTTTTTTAAAATCCTCCAGGATTTCCGGAATTGTGTTAAACATGCTCTCCATAAACAAATTTACCCGAAGATGATCTTCGGGTAAGAATTATTAATCTTCTTTCATCTGGACTTTAACCATCGGCTCTGGAATTTTACCAGATCTGCCCCCACCGTTTTGCTTCGCAAAACGAAGCAGTGGGGGCTCGCGGGCTTAACCGCCGGTCAGGACTTACGCCTTACCCCGAAGATTAATTAAATTTAGTATAACATAAAATCTTGTCTTGTCAACATAATTAAAAGGCTTTATAATATAATAACTATGGAACATATTGTAAATCAGATACATAAAAGCCTGATAAAAAATAAGAAAACCGTTGCCGTAGCTGAATCCTGTACCGCAGGCCTCGTATCCACCCTGCTTACTCAAATCTCCGGCAGTTCAGAATACTTTATTTTAGGAACGGTTGTTTATAGTAACAGGACAAAGGAAAGTGTTTTAAAGGTTCCCAGCCGCCTTATCGCCAGAAAAGGCGCAGTATCGCAGGATATAGCAAAGAAGATGGCGCAGGCAGTAAGAAAATTAGCCAAAACCGATTTCGGCATAGGCATAACCGGCATAGCCGGACCCACCGGCGCAACACCTCATAAATCCATAGGCACGGTCTTCATCGCCATAGACAGCAAAGATAAAAAAATCTGCCGAAGGTTTCTTTTCAAAGGCAACCGCAATACTATAAGGCAAAAGGCGGCATTAAAAAGCCTAGAGTTATTAAAGCCGTTGATATAATTATGCTTAGCGGGTGACTGCCGAGACGAAGACCTTGCCGCGCGCAGTGAAAACGAGCACGGCGAGGTGGCTCGGCAGGCAGGACCCGCTAAATGAATAATATGCGGGCGTTTATTGCCATTGAGCTACCAGAGGAAATCAAGGATGCGCTGGGTAATATCCAGGAGCAATTAAAGAAATCCGGCGCTGATGTCAAATGGGTTTCTCCCGGGAATATACATCTAACCCTGAAATTTCTGGGTGAAATCACTGACGAACAATTAAATAAAATTAACAAAATTATTGAAGATGTTGCCGCGAATAAGAATTCTTTTCAACTTGGCATTTCTTCTCTCGGCGCATTCCCGAAGATAAATTCCCCCAGAGTAATCTGGATAGGGGTTGACAAAGGGGATAAAGAAACCAAAGAAATAGCTAAAGACCTGGAAGAAAAGATTGCCAGGCTCGGAATCCCCAAAGAAGAGAGGCCCTTCTCCTCACATATTACTATCGGCAGGACAAGGTCTACTTTAAACCGCGATAAACTGGTTCAGGATTTAGAAGCCATGGCAGGTAAGTTCGGTGGGAAAAACCTGGAATTTAGCGTGAAAAACATCACCCTTTTCAAGAGCACGCTTACTCCAAGAGGCCCTATCTATGAAGCCCTCAAAGAAGCCAGTCTCAAGACTACCTGAAGAATAATATTCGTATATACTCCGGCAACTATATCATCTAACATAATGCCGGCGCTTCCTCTTAATTCCTGAAACCTGCCTACCGGATAGGGTTTTAGAGAATCAAGTATGCGGAATAATATAAATGCGATAATGACTAACTTTGTATCGTAAGGCAGGAACAAAAGGCTAAGAAGCATACCGCAAACCTCGTCTATCACAATACATCTTGCGTCTTTCTTACCCAGCATCCTCTCCATTTTTCCGGCAACCAGGAATCCCAGAATTATCAATAATAAAGTAAATAGGGCATAAATAGCAGGGTTATCCCTGATTAAATAAAATAATACTACTCCGGCGATGCTGCCGAAAGTCCCCGGTATAAGCGGCAGGTAACCGAGATAAAAAAATGTGCTTAGGCTTTTTATAATCATTTTACGGATTCCCATGGATAACCTTAGAGTCTAGAGATTATCTTGCGGTTTTCCCAAAGATAGGATAGGCCAGAATAAAGGGTAAGCCCAACGGTAAACAGCATCAGGAAATAGATTCCCCGGCGAAAGACTTTCTCCCACGCCGGGTTCCAGGTAAAATAAGTCAGCATCACTTCTTTTGCCACGATAAATCCCAATATAGAGAATATAACCAGCATTTGAGACAGGGTTTTATGCTTTCCAGCCCGCGTGGGCGAGAGGACATTTCCCTTGTTAAGCGCAAACAAACGCAAAGAGGTAATCAATATTTCTCTGGAGACGATAATCACGAACATCCAAGCATCAATCAGCTGCATCTGCACGAATGCGGCAAATGCCGCCAGGACTAAAATCTTATCGGCAATGGGGTCCATAAGCCTGCCGAAATCAGTAACCATATTTTTTCTCTGCGCAATCAAGCCGTCAAGAAAATCCGATAAAGCGGCAAAAACAAAGATAGCCAAACTGGCAACCTTTGCCCAGAGGCCCTGACAGAATAAGAAGAACATAAATATAAAGGTAAGGACAATCCTTAGTATGGTCAATCTGTTGGCTATATTCACGCCTGCGCCTCTCCTATCAAATCATACTCCAGGGTATCAGTAATCTTTACTTTTACGAATTCTCCGGGCTTAAGCGCCCTTTTTGAATGTACGTAAACAATGCCGTCCACCTCAGGGGCGTCATATTGACTGCGGCCTAAATACAGGCTGCCTTCTTTTTCGTCAATCAGAACATCCAAAACCTTGCCTAAGAATTTTTTATTTATACCCTGGGAAATCTTTTGCTGTAGGGACATAACCGCGTTAAGGCGCCCTATTTTTACTTTTTCGGGGAGCTGTTTCTTGAAATCATATGCGGGAGTCCCTTCCTCCCTGGAATAAATAAATGCGCCCAGCCTCTCAAATCTTGCCTCTTCTATAAAATCCAGCAGTTCCCTGAAATCACTGTCTGTCTCAGAAGGAAATCCCACTATGAGCGAAGTCCGTAGAGAGATGCTGGGAACCTCTTTTCTTATTTTCTCAATAAGCCTTAGGATATCAGATTTCTTCGTACGCCTGTTCATTAGTTTTAATATGCGGTCATTTATATGTTGAATAGGCAAGTCCGCGTATTTACAAATCTTGGGCTCATCGCGAATGACCTGCAATAATTCATCCGTAATGCGGTTAGGATTCAAATAGAGAAGCCTGACCCAACCTATATTTTTGGCTTTTTTAACTATTTTCTCTAAAATCTCCGCAAGTTTTATACTTCCATACAAATCTACTCCATAACCGCTGATGTCCTGGCCGATAATATTTATTTCAGATACTTTATCTTTATCGAATTTATCTACTTTCTCCAAGACGGAATCCATATCCAGGCTGGTAAATCTGCCTTTTATTTTCGGGATAATACAAAAACTGCAATTGTTGATGCAGCCCTCGCAAATTTTAAGATACGCATAGTGCCTGGGGGTTATGTCGAACCTTTTAAGTTCATGGTTTAAAGAAACCCTGCCGACAAAGGCATCGACCTCGGGCAGTTCTTTCTTAAGGGTTTTGCCGTAACGCTGGGCCAGGCAGCCATAGACTATTATCTTTTTCAGCGCTCCCTCTCTCTTTAGCTTCACTAAATCCAATATCGCATCAATAGATTCCCTCTTGGCATCTTCTATAAAAGCGCAGGTATTCACTATTGCCACATCTGCTTGAGCCATATCTACAATGGGAAAGCCTTTTAAATTGAGCCTGCCGAGGACATTCTCCGAATCTACCAGGTTTCTGGGACACCCCAGGCTTAATATGCCAATGGTAGTATTATTTTTCACCCCGCCCTTCCTTCTTAATTATGCCCCTACCCTTCTAGGAAGGGCGGGGTTCATCGCGGAATATTTAAGCCTTCTCTGGTAATCATTATACCTTTAAGCGCCTGGCCTCTTCTGCCCAGGTTCAAGAAGCGCTGGCCGTTTACCTCTAACTCTACAGCGCCGGCATTACCCAGAGAAAGCTCTATCTTATCCTTTGCCTGCCAGGTCTCAAACCTGCCCTTTTCCAGAACCCTGCGGAAAACAACGCGGCCGTCGACCTTAAGGTCTACCCAGCAGTTCTCACGCGACCTTATCCCTAATTTTATTCCTGATGCGGTGTATTTTCTGTTAAGCGCGCTGACCTTATTTCCTTTCTTGGCCTGCTTTCTTTCAGGTACAGGTAAGGTTCTGGCCTTAATCAGGTTCGGCCTGCGCCGGGAAGAAACGAATTTGCCTAAATTATACAACCCGAGCACAACCACTATAATTATTAAAATAAATACCAGCGGCTTCTTATATTTAATGCCTGCGGTTTTAAAGAAATCGGATTTTCTTAAGGTGGTTTTGGGGTTTTTAGTTACGGTTATATTTGCGGGTGGGCTGGGCGTTTCTTTGTAATCCGGGATGCATTCCTTCGGGTCAACCTTCAGAAATTTACAGTATATTTTCAAGAAACTTTTCAGATATACGGGGTTAAGGTCCGTAAGACTATCTCCTTCTATAGCCTTTAAAATATTTAAAGGAATCTTGGTCTTTTTTTGTGCCTCTTCCAGGCTGATTCCCAATTCCTGGCGTATTTTTTTAAGTGTTGCAGCCGAGGATTCCATTTATTCGGTTTTCTCCCCTTCCTGCATTAAATCTTTTTCAAGCCAGGCTTCTCTGTCCACCAGTATCTTACGGGGTTTGCTCCCTTCAAAAGGCCCCACAAGACCCTCCTGCTCCATAGTGTCAATAATGCGCGCGGCGCGCGTATAACCTAAACGCATGCGCCTCTGCAATATTGATACGGATGCCTGGTTGCTCTCCATAATAATCCTGACAGCCTCATCATAAAGTTCATCCTTTTCTCCATTACTCAAAGCGCTTTTTCGCTGCTCCTTTAGAATCTCTTCATCATAAACTGGTTCTGCCTGCGACTTGATAAAACTCACCACCTTTTCTATCTCTCTATCGCTGACGAGCGTGCCCTGGATGCGGATTAATTTCGATTCTCCCGGCCGCAAAAATAACATATCACCCTTTCCTAACAGTTTATCTGCACCGTTCATATCGAGGACTGTGCGCGAATCTACCTTGGAGGCGACCTTAAAAGATATGCGCGCAGGTAAATTTGCCTTGATTACTCCCGTAATCACATCTACCGAAGGCCGCTGAGTAGCCAGCATCAGATGGATGCCCACGGCGCGGGAAAGCTGCGCCAGGCGCGTAATTGCGTTCTCAATCTGGTCGCGGGAAACGCTCATCAAGTCCGCAAATTCATCTATGACTACCACAATATAAGGAATTTTTTCCTGTCTCTCATTGTAGGCCTCAATGTTCCTGGCCCCTGCTTTTGCCAGGAGCCGGTAACGCTCTTCCATTTCGTTCACTACCCAATTAAGCGCTGTATATACCTTCCTGACTTCGGTAACTACAGGGCACAAAAGATGCGGCAGGCCGTTAAAAGGCATCAGCTCTACCATCTTGGGGTCAACCATCAGGAATTTTAAATCATTGGGTGAGCCTTTATAAAGCAGCGACAGGATTAAAGAATTAACGCACACTGTCTTACCGGAACCGGTAGTCCCGGCGATTAAAAGATGCGGCATATCGTCTAAGTCGGCAACCACGGGTTGGCCTGAAATATCTTTACCTAATGCCAGGGTTAATATGGATTTGGCTTCCTGAAACGGATTAGAGGCGAGCACTTCTTTCAGGTATACGAAACTGCTCTGCGTATTAGGCACTTCCACTCCCACCCTGCCTTTGCCCGGGATAGGGGCAATAATCCTGACTGACTGCGCCTTCATGCTCAGCGCAACATCGTCGCTTAACGCTACGATACGGTTCAATTTTACTCCCGGCGCAGGCTCCAGTTCGTAGCGGGTAATTACCGGCCCGCGTTCAATATCTGTGACCTTGGCTGAAATACCAAAATCCTCCAGCGTATCCTCCAGAATACGCGCATTTGCTTCCAGGTCTTCTTTAATCTGCCTTGCTTCAAGCGGCGGCGGAGAATCTAACAAATCCAGGCTAGGCAGGTGATAATCGCCTATTTTTAACTCAAGCGGTTTTGTCTTTACCCCGCTCTTCTTTATATTATTTAACTCGGTCTGTTTAAGAAGGGCGGGGTTTATCTGAATCTTGGGTTTTGAAACAGGGGGCTCTGATACGGCTATTTTCGGTTTTGGTGACAAAACGGGAGGTTCTACAGTTTGAAGACGAACACCGACCGCGCTCTCTTTCCCTTTGAATTTCAAGATAGTCTTTAAGAAAGATTTTATTTTGTTTTTAGTATTTATAAATAAAGAGGATATTAAAATCTCGGTAACCAGCGCCAGCGATAAAATAATGAACGTAAGGAAGATGATAAATGCGCCTAAGCGGTTAAAATATGAAGTGATAAAATCGGATATAACTGCGCCGAAGAAACCCGCGTAATAGAACCTGTTAACTTCATTGCTTATATTAAACATACCGATAAGAGAACTTATGGATAATAGCAGAATGAAAATACCTAATATCCTGGGGATGCTCAGATACGGTATCTTTTGCCGGAAAAATTTTATCCCCAGCAGGAGAATAAATGCGGGAAGGATGAAGCTGGCCGGCCTGCCGAAGAAAAATACGATTATTCCTCCAAGATATGCGCCAAAAATGCCGAGGAGGTTCTTCGGTGGGATATTGGGATGGGAGGTGTAAAAAGCAAGGTCAAGCCGGCTAAACCTGACCAGGCTTGCTAAAACCATAAGTCCTGCTGCAACCAGTATAACGCCGCGGACCTCGTTTAATCTTCTCTCTCTCACTGCTCAGCCTGTTTCTTGCTAAGGTTAATCCTGCCTAATTCATCTATGCCTATAACCTTAACCTTGATTTCATCGCCGACCTTGACTACGTCTTCTACCTTTTTTACAAAACCTTCGGCGAGTTCCGAAACATGCACCAGTCCGTCTTTACCGGGAGCGATTTCGCAAAACGCGCCAAAGGCTACAATGCGTTTCACCTTAGCCACGTATATACGGCCCACCTCCACGTCTTCGGCTATTGCCTTAATCATCTTTATTGCCTCTTCTGATTTAACGGCATCAGTCGAACCCACCAGGACATTGCCGTCATCCTGAATATCTATGGATGCGCCGGTCTGGGCGATAATCTTCTTTATGTTTTTCCCGCCGGGCCCGATAAGTTCTCCGATTTTATCCGGATTGACCTTAATTATATCTATGCGCGGGGCATACGATGACAGCTGCTCGCGCGGCCTGGCAAGCGCTATGTTCATTTTATCCAGAATAAAAAGCCTTGCGTCTTGGGCCTGCTGTAAACATCTATTCAGTAACTCTATGTCAATGCCGCCTATCTTTAAATCCAATTGAACAGCGGTAACGCCTCTCCTGGTTCCGGCAACCTTAAAATCCATATCGCCGAAGTGGTCCTCAAGTCCTGTAATATCCGTTAATATAAGCGCCTTTGTATCCTCTTTAATTAATCCTAATGCAACCCCCCCTACTGCATCCTTTATCGGCACACCCGCATCCATTAACGACAATGTTGCGGCGCAAACTGTTGCCATGCTGGATGAACCGTTTGACTCCAGAATCTCGGATACGACCCTGATAGTATAGGGAAATTTTTCCTTGGAAGGCATAACCGCAAGAAGCGCCCTTTCAGCCAAAGCGCCGTGGCCTATCTCCCGGCGGCCAGGCCCTCTTACAGGGGCGGTCTCTCCCACGCTAAAGGGAGGAAAACTGTAATGCAGCATAAATGATTTGTATTTTTCCCCTTCCAGCGCCTCGATAAGCTGCTCATCTTCACCGGTGCCCAAAGTAGTTACTGCCAGGCTTTGCGTTTGCCCGCGCGTGAAAATACTTGAGCCGTGAGTGCGGGGCAATACTCCCACGCGTGCTTCTATAGACCGGATATCTTCAAATCCTCTTCCATCTATGCGGATATTTTCCCCTAATATCTTTTTTCTGACCTGTTCCCTCTCTACTTCCTGTAGCCCCATTCTGATCTCAGAAGCCGCGTATCCTTCCTGGGTGAGTTTTGCCTCTAACTCCCTGGCTAATAAATCTACTTCTTCTTCGCGGTCTTCTTTCTTACTTAACTTGTAAACCTCTTTTAACCTGTCTTTGGATAATTCTTCAATCTTTTGTTCCAATAACCGGTCTATCTTTTTATATTCAATGCTTTGCTTTTCCTTGCCGTAGAGTTTCCTGAATTCATCCTGCAGGCCGATTATGCATTGTAAATTCTCAAAGCCGAATTTCACTGCCTCTAAATACTCTCCCTCTGGCACCTCTTTGGCCTTGGACTCCAGCATCACCACGCCTTCCTTATTGGCTGCCACCACCAAGTCTAAATCGGAAGACTCTAATTCCGCGTATGTGGGATTAAGGATAAATTTATTGTTCACCCTGGCCACTCGGCAGCAAGCCAAAGGCCCGTTAAAAGGTATATCGGATATTGATAAGGCTAGCGATGCCCCGATTACCGCCAGGATATCCGGGTCATTCTCTCCGTCACTGGAGAGGACGATTCCCATAATCTGAACCTCATTCAGTAAGCCCTTGGGGAATAACGGACGTATCGGACGGTCAATGAGCCTGGCAGTTAAAATCTCATTCTCGGAAGGCCTGCCTTCTCTTTTGAAGAATCCCCCGGGAATCCTTCCTGCTGCGTATGTTTTTTCCTGGTATTCCACGGTCAAAGGAAAGAAATCCTGGCCTTCTTTAACCTCTTTAGACATACAGGCGGTTACCAGGACCACGGTCCCTCCGTATTGAACGGTAACCGAACCGTTTGCCTGCTTGGCTATTTTGCCGGTTTCTAAAATTAAGTCCTGTTCTCCAAATTTTACCTTCAGGATATTATCTTGCATAGTATATCTCTCTTAAGTATAAGGCCTCGGTTTATTTTCTCAGATTGAGTTTTTCTAAGACACCTTCGTATTTCTTGATGTCTTTAGTCTTGAGATAATTGAGGAGCCTGCGGCGCCTGCCTACCAGTGAAAGTAGTCCGCGGCGGGAATTGAAGTCTTTCTTATGCTGCTTGAAATGCTCTCCTAAAACATTAATCCTCTCGGTTAAAATCGCAATCTGGACTTCTGCCGAACCTGTATCTCGGGCGTGAACCTTAAACCCGTCAATAATCTTTGACTTTTTTTCTTTTACCAAAACCAATTCTTTTCACCTCCTTGTATTCAAAAATATTATATGCTATTTTTTATCATAAGTCAATATATTCGTATATATAATTTTTATTCTGTCTCGCTAACCTTGCGCCTAAGAAATTTTTTCTGGCCGTGCCTGCGTTTCTCTTCCAAAATCTTTAATTTTAACCTCTTCGGGAGCTTGCGCGTAACTCTGCGCAGTTTTTCAATGCGCTGCTTTTCTTCCGATAACTTTCCTAAGATAGCGGCCTCGATTTTTTTCAGTAAAATCCTACGGGCAAGATAACGGTTTTGAGCCTGCGAACGCTCCTTCTGGCATTTCACTTCGATGCCGGTAGGGATGTGTTTTAAATACACGCGGGTGGAAGTTTTATTGACCTTTTGTCCGCCCGGGCCACTGCTCCTGACAAAACTTTCAATAATATCTTCTTCTCTTACGCCTAAGCGCGACATCTCCTGCTTAAGCGCCTTGTCATCCTTGCCTAACCTGTCCATCCTATAATATTAAACCCCGCACCTTGATTTAAAGTACGGGGTTTAATCAGATACTTAATAACAAGCGTTATTTCTTTGTTTTTAATTTATCAATCAACTCGTTGACGAATCTTGCCGCGGCGTCTTTGCAACCTAAACCAAAAGCGAGGGCAAGGCCTAAGCCGATAGAGCCCAATATAATGCTCACCGTCATTTCTGTTATGCGGATACCGATATTGAGCTGTTCCAGGGCTACGAATACGGCAAAGACAACTACTATAACTTCGACGATCTTGCTCAGGAGTTTACTCTGCGAGAGGCCCGCATTATTAGCTGCGGTCTGAACGATATTCCTTAATAAGGTAGCCACAAACATACCCAATATCAGGATAAATACAGCGGCAATAACATTAGGTATATAAGCAACCACCTGTTTTAATAAGTCTGCGGCGACAGTTAAACCAATGGCATTGATTGCAACCATAAAGGTAACCAAAAGCGCCAACCAATAGCAGATTACACCGATTAATTCGGAGAGAGAATAGCTGATGCCGCCTTTTTCAAGGAGTTTATCCAATTCGATGCTGTCAGAAAGCTGGTCAAGCTTCAACGCCCTTAAGCCCTTTGTGACTATTGCCTTGATGAGCTTGGAAATGAGCCAACCGATGATAAGTATAATCAGCACCAACAAAACGCTCACCAGGAATTGGCCAATCTGAGCAAGCACTACCCTGGCTGGTTCCAGTAACACTACCTGCCAACTACTCATCCTGCACCTCCTTTAGTTTGGTTGCCCTTATTTTTTATAACTTTATCATAATTATCAGGATATGTCAAGAGAAAATGCTCCTTATTTAGAAACTCAAGGTCATACCGTCGTAGGCTGCCAATACCTCGATACCCAGCCTCCTGGTTAATTCTTCGGCCTGTATGTGCGGCTTTGCCTTTAGCATCGTCATTCCGAAGTGCGTCAGGATTGCTTTTTTGGGCTTGATCTCTCTAATCAAGGTCTCGGCATCGGAAAGATTTAGATGGTCTATATCGGGCCGGGGTTCAAAAAAAACCACGCATATAATCAATAAATCTGTTTTATAAAAATTCGCCAGTTCCCTGAAATATCTGGTATCCGTAAGGATTGAGACGCTGGTATCCCTGATTTTAAATTTTAAACCGTAAGTTTCCGCCGGGTGTATATGCCTCATTGAGGTCTGGAACTTAAAGTTGCCTATCCCGTAGGTTTTGTTTTCTTCCAATATTTCTAAGCGTTCAGGAAAAATGCTTGTGTGCTTTAAGATTACGGGGTCTTGGTCTATTGCATCTTTTGGGCAGAAAACCACGCCCCTCTTTTTAAACCCGCCCTCGGTCATTGCCTCAATCATTACATTGATATCTCCCGAATGGTCCAGATGCCGGTGGGTAAGGATTATGCCGTCCAGTTTCGAGGGGTCCAATTTAGGCTTACTTGCGCTGCAGCGCACAATGCTGCCTGGCCCGGGGTCTACCAATACGTTTGTGCCTTTAGAGGAAATCCAGATGCCTCCTGAGGCGCGCAGCTGCTTTATCATTACAAAGCGCGCTCCGGCAGTGCCCAGGAATTTCAGGAAATCCCGGCATTTTTCCTTCTCTACGCTCTTATTCATAAAGGTTTAGGGGCCTGCGGTATGAATAGGAAGCGGCTTATGATGCTGTATCCGTCTATGATGCGCTGTAAGGACATAGATAAGGCCTCCCAGTCCTCCGTATACCGCTATAAAGAAAAAATTTAGAAGGGACATGGCAAAGGCTGAATCCTTGGCAATCCCTACCTTGGCAAAAAAGAATATGGCGCTGGCATCCCTTAAACCCAGGCCGCCTATAGATATGGGCAATAATGTGATGGCGCATATTATAGGTAAGAATATAAAAAAGTAGATGATATCTACTTTGATGCCCAGTGACCTGGCAATAATAAAAAAAGTTACGGGAGTAACAGCCTGTATGAGCAGGGAAAATATAAGGTTATTGATTATTACTTTCTTATGTTGCCTAAAATAATGTACCTCCTGATGCAGGTCTTTTAACAATTGCCTGAACCTTCCCGCGTTAGGCGAATGCAGGAGTTGGTTTATCTTGAAATACACAAATTTATTGAACAGGACCAGTAAAATAGCGATTAATAGAGCGGTTATTATCATTATGGAAAGCAGGACGCTTTTATCCTGCAGGAATTTCCATCCGAATAGTAAAGCCAATAATGCCAGGAGCACCAGCCCCACATAACCGCTTAACCGGTCAAGCAGAACCGTAGCTATGACTTCTCTGGGCCTCTTTGTGTACGCAGCCAAATCAATGCTGCGCATAAGGTCTCCGCCGATAGTCGAGGGCAGGAATAAACTGAAGAATATGCCTCCGGAAAATGAGATAATTACCCTTTTTAAGGGCAGATGAATCTTTACTGCCTTAAGCAGCATCTCCCAGCGCAAGACGCATATTATGTAACCGAGGGAGAAAATAAGGAATGCCGCAAATAAAAGAAATTTATCCGCATTCTTTATGATTTCTAACAGGCTTTTTTTATCTACCTGTTTGAATAAAAAAATCAGCAGGATAATGCTTACGCCGACTCGCAATAAAATGGAAAATATTTTTTTAAGGGCCTCTATTTTTAAGTTATTCAATATTCAAGACCTCAATATTCAAGACCCGGTCTTCAAGACCGGGTCTTGAGATTCTCTCCGATAAGCCTCTTATATGCCTCCAGATATTTCTGGCTTGTCTTCTCAATAATTTCTTCGGGCAATTCCGGAGCCGGAGGAGTTTTATCCCAATCTAAACCCTCCAGATAATCCCTTACAAACTGCTTATCAAAGTTCGCCTGCGATTTACCGGGCGCATATTGGTCTTTCGGCCAGAAGCGCGATGAATCCGGGGTGAGTGCCTCATCAATTAAAATAATTTCATTATTGTAGAGCCCGAATTCAAATTTCGTATCCGCGATAATAATCCCGCGGCTTAAGGCATAGTCGCTTGCCTTTTTGTAAATCTCAATGCTAAGCCCGGCTAATTTTGAAGCGATGTCTTTACCCACCAGTCCCTCTACATACTTTTGGCTGACATTAATATCATGGCCTGCCTCAGCCTTAGTCGAGGGAGTAAATAGGATTTCCGGTAGTTCCTGCGATTCCAAAAGGCCGGCAGGAAGTTTTATGCCGCATACCGACTGTTTCTCTTTATACTCTTTCCATCCGGAACCGGATAGATAACCTCTAACCACGCACTCTACGGGAAAGGGCCTGGTTTTCAAAACCAGCATTGAACGGCCGGCAAGCTTATCTTTATATTTCTTTAGTTCCTGCGGGTACTTGTCTATATCGCCCGTTACAAGATGATTGGGAACAATGCCTTTGATAAAATCAAACCAGAAACAGGAAAGGGCCGTAAGAACCATACCCTTATAAGGTATGCCGCTGGGTAAGACCACATCAAAGCAGGAGAGCCTGTCGGTAGAAACAATCAGGAGTTTATCCTCTAAATCATAAACGTCGCGGACTTTTCCGCGTTTATAAAGTTTTAAATCCTTAAAATCAGTGTATAATAAAACATCTTCGTGCATTTACTTTAGGCGGCTGGAAAGAGCCTCATATTCCTGCCAGAGCTCGGCAGGCAAATCCTTTTTGAATTGCCTGAAGAATTTCTTAATGCCTTTTAATTCCTCAAGCCAATCTTCTTTATGCACTGCGAGAAGTTTCTCTAAAGCGCCGTCGCTTAATTGCAGGCCTGTCATATCTATTTCAGACTGACGGGGAATATAGCCTATAGGGGTTTTTATTGCTTCCACCTTATCATTACAACGGTCTAATATCCATTCCAATACCCTGAGGTTCTCCCCGAACCCCGGCCAGAGCAGCCTGCCGTTCTCATCGCTCCTGAACCAGTTTACATGAAAAACCTTCGGCGGCTTGCTCATGCGTTTACCCATCTCTAACCAGTGACTGAAATAATCCGCCATATTATACCCGCAGAAAGGAAGCATTGCCATCGGGTCACGGCGCACCTCCCCTAATTTCCCGACCTGCGCGGCAGTGCGTTCAGAAGCCATAGCAGCGCCGATGAATACCCCGTGCTGCCAGTTGAACGCCTCATATACAAGTGGCGCTAAATGCTGCCTGCGTCCGCCGAATATTATGGCTGATATCGGCACGCCGTGATGCTGCTCTAACCTGAATGACGCAGAAGGACAATTTACAATCGGCGCAGTAAAGCGGCTGTTTGGATGCGCGCCTAATACGGGCTTACCGTGGCTATCAGTCAAACCCGGCTTCCAGGGACGTCCCTGCCAATCAATGCCTTGGTCAGGAATATTTCCGTCAGCCCCCTCCCACCAGACCGTGCCATCGGGCTTTAAAAGGACGTTTGTATAAATAGTATTTTTTTTAATACTCTCTACCATATTGGGGTTACTTTGAGAATTCGTTCCCGGAGCAACGCCGAAGAAACCCGTCTCAGGGTTAATCGCCCAGACCGCGCCGTCAGAATCAATGCGCATCCAGGCAATATCATCCCCCACTGTCCAGATACGGTAACCTTTTTGCTTCAGCCCTTCGGGAGGGACAAGCATCGTAAGATTTGTTTTTCCGCAGGCGCTCGGAAATGCGCCGGCAATATATTCAATGTGGCCGTTCGGCTCTTCTATGCCCATAATGAACATATGCTCTGCCAGCCACATTTCTTTTTTGGCAATAAATGAGGCAATGCGTAGCGACAAACATTTCTTTCCCAGGAGGACATTCCCGCCGTAACCTGACCCTACGCTCCAGATGGTATTGTCTTCGGGAAAATGCAATATCAGTCTCTTGTTAATATCCAGCCCTGCTTTAGAATGCAGGCATTTTGTAAACGTATCTTCCTTTTCCAATTGCCTTAAAACAGCGGTTCCCACTCTGGTCATAATCAGCATATTTAAAACCACATAACGGGAATCCGTTAATTCCACGCCTATCTTGCTGAAGGGAGAGCCAACCGGCCCCATGGAAAAAGGAATAACATACATAGTCCTGCCAGCCATCGCGCCTTTAAAAATCGCTTTTGCTTTTTTGTAAGCCAGGCGCGGAGACATCCAGTTATTAGTGGGTCCTGCGTCATGTTTTTTCCTGGTGCAGATAAAGGTAAGGTGCTCTGTGCGGGCAACGTCATCTATGGCAGTGCGGTGCAGGAAGCAGCCCGGAAGCTTCTCCTTATTCAGTTGTATTAACTCAGCAGAGGATACAGACTCTTTTTCCAAAAACTGCTTTTGTTCATCCGAGCCGTCTATCCAGACAATATCAGCGGGCTCGCAGAGCCTGGCCATTTTATTCACCCAGTCTTCCAACTTTTTATTATGGGTAGGAAACATATTTATATGCGGCCTCACTTGCCAATGCTCCTTCGCCGCAGGCTGTAATCACCTGATATAAACTTTTCTTGCGGCAATCTCCGCAGGCAAATATGCCTTCCTCCGAAGTAGCGAGGTTCTCATCGGTGATTATAAAACCTTTTTCATCCAGTTTTAATTTATTTTTTACAAAACCGGTATCCGGTTCATAGCCGATATAGATAAATACGCCGTCGCAGGAGATAATCTGCTCGCGGGAGGTATTGACGTCTCTTATCTTTACTGACTCTACTTTACCGGAGCCGGTTATTTCCGTAACCACGCTGCTTAAGATAAAGCGTATCTTTTTATTTTCTTTAAGCCTCTCCTGCAGGATGGCCGAGGCGCGCAAATCATTCCTTCTATGGATGATATTCACTTCTTTCGCAAAACGGCTAAGATAGAGCGCTTCTTCTGCTACGGCATTGCCTCCGCCTACCACAACCACATTTTTTTCTTTATATAAAGGCCCGTCGCAGGTAGCGCAATAAGAGACTCCCTTGCCTGTCAACTTGTCTTCTCCGGGAACGCCTAATTTTCGCGGCCTGCCTCCGGTGGCAATAATTATGGATTTAGCCGAGTATGTCTTTGAGCCTGTCTTTACTGATTTTGATTTGCAATCCAAGCCCAGCACCTCTTCTAATTCAATATTGATATCCAAACTTCTTACCTGCTCTTCCATACGCTTGATTAAATCCTGCGTGGATATGCCGCCGGGAAATCCTGGGAAATTCTCAATTGATTCAGTCATTAAGATTCTACCGCCGACAGCTATCTTCTCTAAAACAATGGTCTTTAGACGCGCCCTACCGGCGTATAATGCAGCAGTTAAACCCGCAGGCCCTGCTCCGATGATAATCAGGTCATACATAAGCCAGCTCCCCAGATGTCTCTTCCGCCAGATATGAACTGCGCACCAGCGGCCCGGATAATACAGATTTGAACCCGAATGCTTTAGCCGTATCCTGATATTTTTTGAATTGCTCTATGCTGATGAATTCTTTTACAGGATAATTCCTGGCCGAAGGAGCCAGGTATTGGCCTAAGGTCAGGATATCGCACTCTGCGTTTTTTAAATCCTGCATAGTCTCTATAACCTCCTGCTCCGTCTCTCCTAATCCGAGCATTATTGAGGATTTGGTGATAACCTCAGGCTTCAATTCCTTTATCCTGCTTAATATGCCGAGGGAAAGGCCGTAATCGGCATCCGGCCTTAAATCACGATACAGCCTTTTTACGGTTTCAATGTTATGGGCTACTACAAAAGGGCGGGCAGCCAACACGCATTCCAAGCTTGATATTCTACCACGAAAATCCGGTATTAACGCCTCTATTTTTATCTCCTTATTTACTCCGTGAATTAGCTCTATGGTCTTAGCGAAGTGCCTTGCGCCTCTGTCTTCTAAGTCATCGCGCGTAACAGACGTAATTACTACATACCTCAAACCCAGTATTTTCACCACCTGGCTAATCAGGGACGGTTCTTGCGCCAATCGGGGACGGTTCTGCTTCGGGTTGAGAACCGTCCCTATATTACAGAATTTGCAATTCCTGGTGCAAGTCTCCCCTAAAATCATAAAGGTAACTTTCTTGTTCCTGAAACAATAACCTAAATTAGGGCATTTTGCCCCTTGACATACCGTATGCACTCCGAATTCAGAGAACAAATGCATCAAATCTAAGGCCTTATCATCGGGAATATCCTGCCGAAACCACGGAGGAAGCCTGTTAATGGGGCTCATTTCTTCATCCTTATAAAATTTGCGATTGAACGGTCATAGGTTCTTTCTATCTCATCAGGGAAAAAACAAGCAGAGAGTTCGCCGTTCTTACGATGATAGGAAATACATTCGCAACAGATGCCTTTTCGGCCACACGGCGTGTAACTACAATTGCAATTTGCAAGATTTTGCTTCTGATTCGGGCAATTTTTCATCCTTTGCCTTCTTTTTTAATTCCTCTAATTTCCCAGACATCTTTAACCTGTTAAGAAAAGAGGCGTAATCAACAATGAGCTTTCCCCTGAGATGGTCTATCTCATGTTGAAAAACACAGGCCAGTAAATCCTCTGCCTCTATTGTAACGTTTCTGCCAAATTCATCCTGCGCCGCAATTGAAACTTTTTTCGCACGTTTTACCTTTATGCATATCCCGGGAACGCTCAGGCAACCTTCTTCCATGGACTGCGAGCCTTCTTTTTTTACAACTTTAGGATTTATCAGCTTATAGAGCCCGGAGCCTATGTCAACGACAATCATCGCCTCATCAATACCCACCTGAAGGCTGGCCAAACCTATCCCCAAAGACTCATACATTAATTTTGCCATTTGATTTAAGATATCCCGATGCCTCTGGGTTATTTCTTTTACTGGCCTGGCCTTTTTTCTTAATGCCGGGTCGCCGAATAACCTAATCTTTAATAATGCGGTTTCGCTCATCAACTTTTATTAACTTTGGTTTTATGGTTTTAGCTTCTTTGTCGTCAACCAGCACATATGAAACAATAATCACTTCGTCGCCTACGCAGGAACCCCTGGCAGCCGGGCCATTCAGGCAAATCACGCCTGTTCCGGATGCGCCGCTGATGGCGTATGTTTCCAGGCGGTGCCCGTTATTCAGGTTAAGCACTTCTACCTTTTCGCCCTCCACAATATCCGCTGCTTTCATCAGCTCGGCGTCAATGGTAATGCTTCCTTCATAATAGAGGTTAGCCTCTGTAACGCGCGGCCGGTGTATCTTGGATTTCAAAACTGTCCTTAACATTATTTTCTCCTTATTAAATGGTAGGCCTGCCTGGCAATCATAAGCTCCTCATTGGTAGGCACAACCAATATCCTGGGTTTTTTCTTTAGATGCAAAAATAGGCCCCGGCAAATCTTTTCTCTCAACCCTTTTTGGTTCTCTCCGATACCAGCAGTAAACACTATTGCATCGGCTCCTGCCATAATTGCGGTATAGGCGCCGATATATTTTTTTATGCGGTAGGCAAAAATATCAATCGCCAGTTTGCAGCGGTTATTCCCCCTCCTCGCATTGCTTTCCAATACCCGCATATCGTTACTTACGCCGGAAATACCTTTTAAACCGCTTCTCTTATTTAATAATTCATCCATTGATGGGGTGCCTAACCGTTTTTTAGCCATAATATAGGTAACCAGCGCAGGGTCAATATCCCCGCAGCGCGTGCCCATAATCAGGCCCTCTAACGGCGTAAACCCCATACTGGTATCAATGGATTTTCCTTTATCTATTGCGGTAATGCTGCAGCCGTTACCCAGATGACAGGTAATTATTTTTAACCTGTTTAACGGCTTCTTTAAAATCCTGGCTGCCTCACCTGCTACATATTCGTGGCTGGTCCCGTGAAAACCGTATTTTCTTATTCCAAACTTCCTGTAATATTCATAAGGAAGGCCGTAAATATAGGCGTATCCCGGTAAACTTTGATGAAAGGCAGTATCAAATACCGCAACCTGTTTAACACCCGGCAGCAACTTTTTACACGCCAATATACCCGCTAAGTTTGCAGGGTTATGCAAAGGCGCAATCGCTATACACTGCCTTATCTTCCTAATTACCGGATTATCAAGTAACACCGGCTCCTTAAATTCTTCTGCGCCATGCACCACTCTGTGACCCACTGCGGCTACAGAATCAACATTGCTTAAAATGAGCTTTAATCCGGAATAATGGTCCTTAATCTTTGAGCCGGGTTCTCCGATATGTTCAATTATGCCTTTTTGTATCCGGCGCTCCCCCGGCATCTCAAAAACCTCGTATTTTATTGAGGAACTGCCGCAATTTATGACTAATATTTTCATAATTACTGCGCCCTGATGGCGGTTACTGCCACGCAATCTATAATATCTTCAACAGAGCATCCGCGCGAGAGGTCGCTTGCTGGCTTATTCAGCCCTAAAAGCAAAGGCCCTATTGCGCGGGCATTAGCTAACCGCTGCACGAGTTTATAACTGATATTACCTGCCTCTAAGTTAGGAAATATCAATACATTTGCCTTCCCGGCTAACTGGCTATCAGGATATTTTATCCTGGCTACTTCAGGCACAATAGCTGCATCCACCTGCAATTCGCCATCCGCTTGCAGGCCAGGTGCCATTTCCTTAAGTAAGCCGAGTGCCTCGCTTATCTTTTCAGCGGATTTTGCCTTAGCCGAGCCTCTTGTAGAATAGCTAAGCAAGGCGATGCGGGGAGTGAAATCTAAAACTTTGGTAACCACTTCTGCGGTGGATAAAGCAATGCAGGCAAGCTGTCGGGAATTCGGCTCAGGGATTATGCCGCAGTCTGCAAAAGCAAAAGTCCCTTCTTCCCCGTAAGGGCAATGCGGCACAACCATAATAAAACAACTGGAAACAATCATTATGCGCTCATCTACTCCCAGACAACGAATGCAGGCTCTTGCCATATCAGGCGTGGTATGGCTTGCTCCGGCAACCAGGCCGTCCACTTTGCCCTCCCTTGTCATCATTGCCGCATAATAAAGCGTTCCCTCAAATAACTTCCTTACTGCATCAATATCAAAATCCTTGCCTTTGTATATCTGGTAAAATTCATCAATATATCTGGCTTTCTCATTATTATCAATTTTATCCGGAGTAAGGAGAAATACCTTAGCCAGGCCTTCTTTTTCAATAATGCGGGCTGCTTCTACTACGCGCTTATCGTCATATTCAGGCAAGACGACGGTCTTTAATCTGGCTTTTGCCTTGTTGCGAATCCTTGTAATTGTGTCCATACTACATCCCTCTTGATATCTTATCCAAATCCACGTTATCTTTGATTAATTTTATCACCGCATTGATTTTAGCGGTATCCTGGGGCCTGATTTTAACTGTTAAATCGTGGACAGCAGTTGCTACGGTGTAGGTGTCGGGTTTGGCTGACAGCACTGCTATCTTTGCCTTGCTTAGCAAATCCATAGTCGGCTGAGAAGGCGTGATGCCGCCGGATAAAATAATACCGGAGACCTTGAATTTCAAGGTAGTCGTAATCATATCCTCCCTGTCTCCCGGCGTAATCATCAGGCTATCGTTAACTATATATTTTACGGCATCCTGCGGCTCCATCGCCCCTACGATAATCTGCGATACGGAGCGCTCTAAATAATCCCTGCCGCATAAAACCTCAAAATCCGTCTCTTCTAAAATCTGCTCTATGGTGGGCTGGGAAAGCATCGGGTTGTAGGGGATGACGCCCAGGACATCAATTTTTTTTCTTTCCAGGCCTTTTCTTACCAGGCGGTTTATCTTGTCAAATTTATTCGGCAAGACCTTATTGATTATCACGCCCAATACCTTGACCCCCTCTTTCTCAAAGAGCGCCTTGTTTAACACTATCTCATCTATGGGCCTGCCGATGCCGCCCGAAGAAATAATGATAACCTTTGAGCCAAGGAGTCTTGCCACAGTAGCATTGGAATGGTCAAAAACAGAACCCACGCCTGCATGGCCCGTGCCTTCGATAATGACTAAATCCTGGCCTCTGGATACGTGCCTGAACGCCTGTTTAATCTGGCTGGTGATTGGTTTTTTGTCTGGTGAGTTTATGTATTTTTCGGTAAAACCTTTTTCTACCGCAACCGGGCTCATATCTTTCAGGCCGCACCTTACTTTACAGCTGGCAGTAACTTTCTCAATTAAAACAGAGTCTTCATCAACTTTAACGCCTTCCTCTTCCAGGTAACGCTGGCCGATAGGCTTTATAAAGGCGACTTTCTTAAACCTGTCCTTGAAATTATAAATTAAGCCCAATGATACTGTGGTCTTGCCGTCGTTCTGCTTGGTGGCTGCTATAAATATCTTTTTCATCCGAGGCACTCTTCTATTTTCTTCTTCAAATCCGCCTTGCTTAAGGCGCCTACAATCTGGTCGGTTACTTTTCCGTTCTTAAAAAACATTAAAGTAGGTATGGACATAATTCCGTAATTAGTTGCAGTCTTGGCATTTGCATCAACGTCGAGCTTGCCGATTTTTATTTTATGGCTGTATTCCTTGGCCAAGTCTTCAATAATGGACGAAAGCATCTTGCAGGGGCCGCACCAGTTTGCCCAGAAATCCACCAGGACCGGAAGGTGCGCTTCCAGGACATCCTTTCTAAAATTAGCATCGGTAAAGTGTAAGAGGCTCATATTTGTTCCTTGAGTTAAAAGGGTTAATAATTTTGGCAGGGAGATTATAAAATATCACAAATAGGAGTTAATTGCAAGATATTTTAGGTTTTGTTATTTTTTATCCTCCGGGAGAAATAGCCGCCGGTAAGGGCATCCAGGGAAGCAGTGAGTTCCTCTAACCTCAGCTCTTTTTCCAATCGTTTTTTCCTGTCTTCAATTGACAAATTATCCAGTTCCATCTTTACCCGCAGCCGCTCAAAGTATAGTTTAGTCACCTCATCCAGGATATCATCGCGCAGCTCCACCATCAGCCGCGAACGCACGTCAATGGATGTCTGGTCTTCGTTCCAGATAACTTCGCCTAAATCCCAGGTTAAAGTTACATCCCATCCTACTGTATCTCTGCCTCTTATCAAGACATCGTCTCCTGTTTTGGTGGTAGAGCCTGACTCCCAGTGCCAGAGGTCAGATGTATCTCTGTTTACGCTTGCACTAAGTTTGGGTAAAAATGCCTTCTTTGCCGCCTTCTCCCTCCAGCGGCTAATCTTCTCCGGCTCTACCTCCGCATACTTAATCGCCGCGGCCTGGACTTCGTTAATCTTCGGCTCGTCTTTATAATAGAGCGCTATTGTATTGACTCCTGTATTTAGGCTGGAGTTATTAATCCTGGCCTTAAACAAACCTTTATTGCAGGCAGCGTATAGATTACCCTGTTTATCTAAACCCAAAGACCTAGCCTCCTCTGCTTGGAGGCCCAATGATAACTCCTGCCAGCGTTCATTCCTGTATTCAAAGATGCCGGATTTTGTAACCGCGTAGACGCGGGATTTACTAGATACAAATAGAAATTTTATATCCCGGTTAAGCAGGCCATACTCAGATAATAAGTCCCAGCTCTTACCCCTATCCTGACTTTGATAAACCCCTTTATTCGTAGCCAGATAAAGCTCATTTGAATTATTCGGGTCTATGCTTATATATCTTATCTCGGAGAACCGTTCTTCTTCATCCTGGTCTTCGCTTGGCTCTTCTGCATCATTACCGTTTTCTACCGGATGAGTGACAAAAATCCTCTCCCAGGATTTTCCGGCATCCTGTGTTTTAAATACGCCATCAACGCAGGCAACATAAAGATAATCCGGCTCTTTTAGATTACAGGCAATATTTAATATGCTGCTCTTACCGAGCTTGCCTGCCTCTTTATGCCAACAACGGCCTTTATCTTTGCTTACAAAAAGCCCGGCTTTTGTGCCCAGATAAATCCCGTAAGGAGAAACCGCTAATGCCCTGCATTCATTTTCCGATGAGTTTTTACCTTTAAATATCCTGCTCCACCTGCTGCCTGAGTTAAGGCTTGCGAAAAGCCCGTTTCCGGTTGCTGCATATAAAGAATTCTTGTCCTTTGGGTCAAATAACAAAAAATTCACTTCTCTGTTTCGTCCCCCGATAGATAAAATATTTCTCCAGTTTGCTCCTGCGTCTTCGCTCTTGAAGAGCCCCTGCCTTGAGCCCATGTAAATAACCCCTGCATTATCAGGGCCAACTAAAATTGTTTTTATATCCAGATTCCCTCCTCCGATATCCTCCCATTTTAAGTCCTCTGCCAGAGAAACAAGTTCAAGAGACAAAATAAATAACCCTGCCATAACCAAAACCGACATAATTCTTTTCATCTTTGCCACCTCCTACTTAAATAGACGTAAGAGGCGGTGGAATCTAACAATAAAAAAGAGCGCTCTTACGCATAAGCAAAAGAGCGCTCTTTTTTTCTAACGGCGCGCTATTCTTTCTAAAACAGCGGCATTCCGCTAAATAGCCTTAATGCCTCCAGAAAACCCATATGTTTCTTATGGTGCCTTTTTATTTTCCGCATATGCTTACGCTGTGTCCGTCTCATCTTTACTCCTTTCCGGGTGCCAAACAAAAAACCCTAAAGGCAATCTTTAGGGTTATTCGCCGCTCCAGCACCCCTTTGGCAACGCAGCCCCCCACACCCAGAAATCTTGGTGTGGGGCTGTCCGCTTTGCGCCCCAGCATTACTGCTGGTTTGCCTTTATCAGTAGGTCACCATACCAAATTGTCAAAATGCCGTTTGCAAAATAAAGTATAGCATATTTTTTCTATTTTTCAAGGGCTCCGGATTGTATTGTATTCTAATCCAGAGTCAAGAGCTCCTGTTTCACGTTCTGATAATCAGGGGTGTCAATACGGCTGTAAATCTCCTGCGCCTGGCGGAAGCACTCTCTTGCCTTATTTTTGTATCCTTTTTGTTTATATAAAAGTCCGAGGTTGAACTGTGCAGAGGCGAATTCCAGCGGCGCATTGATCTGTTCAGCCGCGGCTTTTGCCTGCTCAAAATATTTTTCCGCTTCCGCTAAATTGTCCATTTCTACATACAACTCGCCGAGCATATCGTAATCGCTGGCTATGCTGAAAAGGTTATTCAGGGCCTTATCTATCTTAAGACCTTTAGAATAACAATCCAGGGCCCTCTGGTATTGCTTCTCAAACCTGTAGATTTCACCTAAATTAAAATAATAATCGCTTAATTCGCGCTTCAGCCTGAGCCTCTCAAATAATTTTAAACTCTTATTATAGAACTCCTTCGCCGTAACTAAATCCTCTTTATTGGTAAATAACAAGCCCATATTGAAATAATCGCAGGCCAGGTTATACCTGTGTTCAAATTTAGCCTGCCTTTCATGATTAATCCCTGAACTTTTAGTCAGCAATTCCAGGGCTTTATCGTATTCTGCCTTATCCATATGCCAGACCGCTATTTTTCTCAAAACAATCGCTTCATTCAGCCTATCCTTATTCTCCCTGCTTAAAGTCATTGCTTTATTATAGAAATCAAATGCCTTCGCGTATTCTGCGTATAGATGATAAATCCAGCCGAGGCCGATATAGGCAGAGGTTAAATTCTTTTTATCGCGCCTTTTTTCGCTTAAAAGCGCATAATCAAAATAGTATTTTAAGGCGTTCTCTCTATCCCCGATTCTCTGATACGTATCCCCAAGCAACGGATATACAGCCAGAAATAAAGGGTCTTTTTTCACGATATTATCTGCCAGCGTAATAACCTGCTGATTATCGCCCTTTTGAAACAATCTTTGCAGCCTCAGGAACGAAACATAGGTATCGGGGTTCCTCGTAGGTAACCACATATATAGGTAAATACATATAGATACAATGGCGGCTGCCAGAGAAAAGCGGGTTATCCGTTTTTTATCCAAAGAAATGGCTTTCTTTATTCTTTCGGGGCGTTCCTTTATTACCGCCCTGAATAAAACAAAATTCGGGTCTCCGTACAAAAGGTAATTTGCCCAGTGCAGGGCCGAAATACCGCATTCCTGCATTAAAGAGAGCCTAGCCAGCCGCAGGCTCTCCCCTATAGATTTTCCGGAAAGCAGGCGCGCATAAAACTCTCTTGAGAAAGTAAGCCCTGCAGGGTCTTCTATCTTCTGTATTGCGCCTATATAATGCCTCACGCCCGAAAACAAAAATGCCGATGCCAGGCTGTAATTTGATTTTGCAGCGTTTATAGCAGAGTGACAGGCATTAGAAAATATTAACATAGGCAGGGAAACTGCTGAGCCCATGGCAAGGATATCCTGGGTGGTAAACCTGGCGTCGCTTAAGACCCAGCCGCTATTATTTGGGTTATCCGGCTCAAATTCGGCGTGGCCGGCAAAATGCACGATATCATAGTCGCAGAGGTTTCTCTTTACATATAGTTTATCAATATAGCTGGATTTAAAATCAATGCGCACAAGGTTCCTTTTCCTGTCAAACTGGTTTTTAATATTCACCCCTTCAAGGTATGCTGCCCTCAAATCATTGGTGGGATTAGCTAATATCAGCATCTTAAGAACGCTTGAAAGACTGCGGTATTGGGGATGGGCTACCTGCTCCTTGGTCCTGATTATTCTGCCTAAATTAAAGGTAAGGCACAGGAAATTGGTTCCATCGTGCAGGAGTTCCCAAGGGATATCAATTAATTCTTCATCTATGGAGAGAATTAAATCTTGGGTTTTGGCAGCTTTTAATTTATCTTTGACTGCCCAGGTAAGTAAGTGCTCCCAGAGCAATTGCCCTGCCTTGATTAAACCCTTGCTTAAATCCTCCTGGTAACCAGCTCTTTGGCCTCCTTTATTTAATATAGATATTATTTCCCGGCATAAGTCCTCAATTTCTGTAAATGCTACCCGGCACTGGCTGTAATGCCGTATTGTCAAAGCCAGTTCCATCTGCTCAAAGACACTCATCTTGAGCGTCTCGCCCTGTTTTAATATCTCTAAAACCAAGGGGCTGGTTTCCTGCATATCTGATTTCGTTAAACTTTTATATCCAGCAATACCGAAGCAAGTTTATTTTCAAGGGTAGATATCTCAACCTTGTACCTGCCTAATAGGACATGCTCAAAGGTAACCGAGCCGGAGCCGGTAAGGTAGGATTCCAATTCCAAATCGTCTTTAAGGAGCGTGACCCTTAAATCTTTGATTATCTTCAGGTCTAATTTTTGTTTCGCCGTAACTATCAGATTGAATGCGCCAGCGCCTTTGTTTTCTATCCTGACCTCGACCCTTATATCCTTAAAATCTTTCAGGATAGTAACCTCGTCTTTGAAATTCTTTATTGAGCGGGTGCGTAATACCGGGGCAGGGACTAACTCGCGACCTACAAGGATGTCGCCTGTTGTATTCAGTATCTCCAATAATTTCTCCTTAAGCCTCAGGGCTATTTCTAACGGGGCGGTCTCGCTTTGGCTATCAAACAAACCTTTCACCCGGCCCAGCAATTCCAAAGGCACCTCTTTCATTTCTGCTGGTTTTATCTCTAAATTAAGGGCAACCGCCTCTGCGCAACTGTCGCAACTTACTAAATGCGCTCTTATGCGCTCATTTTCATCCTCGCTCAACCGTCCCTCAAGAAAACACGCCAGGGCTTCTTCGTCAGGATGCGCCTGGCCTTTGCCCCATCCAGCCTTACACTTTTTATAAATCATCTTGATTAACCTCTCGAATTTATCCTCCATTTAGTTATACCCTCTCCTATTATAATAGACGTAACGCTGTCAAAATTCTAACTGAAAACCTTTGCTCTTAAAGCAATCTCTTAACCTGTTAATAATCCTGGCCTTTTGCATATCTATTGCGCCGCGGGAAAGCTTAAAATGCGCCCTTAATTCCTCTAATCGTAAGCCTCTGTTAATGTGCAATTCCAGGAAATATTTATCGTCATTGCCTAACTTTTCAATACACTCTTTTAAGCCCTTGATTCTTTCTTCCTGGCTGAGCGTTTCGGGAACAGTTGCAGAATAATCGGCAAGTAACTCCTTCAGGCTAAGTTTATCATCATTCTCTTCGTCGATAGAAACTGTGGGTCTAATCTTACGGGTATAATCTATGGTAAAGTTAATGGTAACCTGCCGAAGCCACGTGGCAAGGCTGCAACCGTTTCTGGCTTTAAAGGTTCTTAATTTTTTAAAATCATCCTTTATAAGCGAGCAGAAAATCTCCTGGAAGATATCATTGGCATGGCTTTGACTAGAGGAGTAACCTTTGGCGTTCAGGACATTATGGATATAGTTGTATATGAGGCGGGAATATTTGTCTACGAATTCATCCCAGGCTTGCTTGTCTTTCTTGACGCACCTCTGGACAAATTCCAGGTCATCCATAACAAAATATTATACTACCAAATCTTAGAAAATAAACAATATTAAAAGATTAAGGCGTACAATATGAACTGATGCGTTACACTTTAAAAGGTGATTATTTAAAAGAAAAAGGCCGCCGCCCTGAGGGTGGCGACCCACAAGCCGATCTTGTCAGCTTGTGGTATAATCGCCTAGTCGAATAC
>Ga0233423_10000234_pt1 | contig 32250 bp, 48 predicted proteins | sample Watercolumn_Mata_FD_180713 | JGI IMG/M metagenome (GOLD analysis project Ga0233423, IMG submission 180713) | Freshwater microbial communities from Lake Matano, South Sulawesi, Indonesia - Watercolumn_Matano_2014_112_MG | ecosystem: Environmental > Aquatic > Freshwater > Lake | place: Indonesia... | reverse complement strand
ATATTGTGTCCAAGGCAAACAATTTAAAGAAATAGCGGTGCTCCCGATCAGGCGGACAAGGCCCCGTATATTTCTTATCACCACTAGAGTTCCTACCAACCACCCCCTCGGGCGTATTGCCCTCTCCTACAACCGAGATATCTGCCGGTATATTCCAAACCAGCCAGTGCGTCCACATTCCATCCGGACGGATATTTTTAGGTACATCGGGGTCATCTACTATCAACACTAGACTCTCTGTATTCTCTGGAATTCCCATAAATGTTAGAGATGGAGATACGTTCTGCCCATCACAGGTATATTTAGCCGGGATTAACTCCCCCTCTTTGAAAGCGCTGCTGCTTATAGTCATATCAAAACTATTATAGCTCCCCGTCCCAGCCGGCGTCCCGCCAGAGAACCTTCTAATAGTTAAGAAGATCAGGACAAAGACCAGAACCACTCCGATAAAAAGAATCAATAACTTGCCCACTACCCTCAGCATACTCTATTTAACCCTTCGCCTCCCCTGTCTTAAAAGTTCGACTTTCTTGCCCCGGAAGCAAACCAGCGTGGACGGACTACCCTCCAAGTCGCCTCCGTCAATATAGAAGTCAACTCCTTCACCAAAATATTTCCTCGCCTCATCTATATTGCGTGCTGGTTTTTTATCCTGAGGGTTGGCGCTCGGCGCTACCAGCGGACCGCTTATCTCTAAAAAGTTCCTAAGGTTTTCTTCGTCCGGCACACGGAAGGCTAGAGTTTTCTCTCCGCGATGAAGATATTCATATTCCTCTGCTAGGCAGGGCAGAACCACGCTCACCGGCCCGGGCCAGAGTTCGGCTAACTTCTTTCGTGCGAAATCATCAAGCTCAATTCCAAACCGATTCAAATCCTCACCTTCACTTAAGAGAATGATAAAGGGCTTGGAGTTATCCCGACCCTTGAGTTGATAAATGTGTTCGACTGCCTCTTGAGAAAGCGCTGAACCAACCAGCCCATAAATGGTGTCTGTCGGCAGAACTCCAACCCCGCCTTTTTTTATCTTTTCTGCCGCCCCCTTGTACTCCTCTGACAGCATGTTGTTTCACCCATATTTATAAACCACCTTGGATGACAAGTCTAAAACCTCCCTGTAAAATTCCTAATTATGTCAAGACGAGCATATTCTAAGAGAATTAACTTTCTCGCCTTAGCTAGAAAGCACGGCACTCCACTCTATGTTTATGATGCCGAGATAATTAGGAATCTCTACCACGCTCTCCAAAATGGCCTCCGTTGTCCAGAGTTAGAAATTTACTATTCGTGCAAAGCCAACACCAATCCCCATATCCTGAAATTGATCAAACAGCTCGGCGGTGGTATTGAGGCAGTGAGCGAGGGGGAAGTATCACTAGCTTTGCGTACCGGTTTCCGACCCAAACAAATTCTCTACACTTGCAATGGCGCGAGTTTAGCCGAGTTAAAATTTCTAGCGAAGAACGATATCCTAGTCCACCTGGATTCGCTCAGCCAACTTCAGAAGTGGGGGGAGATAAAACCCCGCTCTTCTGTGTCTTTAAGGGTTAATCTGAATATAGGCGCTGGCCATCATAATCACACGATCACTGGAGGAGCCCGCAGCAAATTTGGCATTGATCACTCTCAGATCAAAGACGCTAAACGTCTGGCAAAAAAATACAACCTAACTATTGTCAGCATCCACCAGCACATCGGCTCTGGCATCCTTAAGGCCCAAACGCTGACCATAGCCGCTGAAGCTCTTTTTGACGCGGCTCGCCAGCTCCCCGACCTCAAACTCGTAGACCTTGGAGGGGGGTTCGGCGTCCCCTATCAACCAGGCCAAAGAGCTCTTGATGTTGGAGGGTTCGGCAGAAAAGTACGCGAGTTGGGAGATGCTTTCTCCCGCCATTACGGTCGACGAGTGAAAATCGCGATTGAGCCCGGCCGCTATCTGGTTGCCGAAGCGGGTACTTTGCTCGCCAGCGTAACCGACATTAAAAAAAGCTCCGCTCGTACCTTCGTGAGTATAGATACTGGGTTTAACCACTTAATCAGGCCAGCCATGTATGGTTCTTACCACGAGATAATAAATGTTAGTCGGCCCAGGGGTAAATCACAGAAAGTAACTGTGGTCGGCAACATCTGTGAATCCGGAGACACCTTTGCTAAAGATAGAAATATAATATCTCCGCGAGAGGGAGATATCTTAGCTATTCTTGATGTAGGCGCCTACGGCTACACAATGAGCTCTCTCTATAATTCTCGTGTCCGGCCTGCCGAAGTGATGATAGATAGGGGTAGGATTTCTCTAATTCGTAAACGCCAGACTCTCCAAGAGGCACTCCCTTATTCCTAGATCTACAAACTATTTGTAGATCAGCTTAAAAACCAAAGCGCTGGAAGAGAACACAGAGGCTACAGCGTTAGTGGCAATTAGGGGCAAATCTCTAACGGCTATACCGTAGGCCAACCATAGAACAGAACTTGTGCATAGCATGATCAAGGTGATCAAAGATAAATCTCTAGTTTTTCTAGTTGTTACGATCTTGATTATCTGAGGTAAACCGGAGAAGGTGCTAATGGCCCCTGCCGTAAGTCCTAAGATGGTAATCCAGCTCATTTGTTTCTTAGTTTATCAGCATACCGTTTGATGTGCGAAATACTCTCGTCGTAGGTCTCCCGATCTACGGGGTAGGGTGTTTCATCTTTACCACCATGGGCAAATGAATATCGTGCCGGATCTTCATATGAAGGCTGAGCTCCATACATTACCTCACCCACCAGGGCTAGGGCTCGGATTGTCTTAGGACCGACACCTTCAGTCGCCAATAATTTTTCATAATTAGTTGGTCGCTCATCACAAAGCTTCCAGAGGATCTTTTCTAGGTACTTACTTTTGGTAAAATCCTCTTCAACTACCGGATGATAGTTAAACTCAGTATTTTCTAGATTTAATAGAGTAAGACGTTGTTGTCCTCTCTGAAAACTAGCCATCTGGGACAGATTACTGGAAAATTTGCGCAACAATTTGATGTCCTTCATCAGGGTATGGAAACTTTGAGCAACCAATTCGGTACTAATATCGCGGGTCTGCTCACTCTTATCGGCGGTTAGATTCAGAACTGATGGAACTTTTTGTTGGGAAGCCATCCCAGTGTGAGGCTGCTGGATTAAATCTTTAGCGTTGGCTGAATGCCAATGGTAACGGCGAGCGGTTACATTTTTCGTGTTCATCCCCTGCTGAACAACCGTCCAAGCGCCGCTCTTAGTGAAGAAAAAGCTGTGATGATAAATCTGAAATCCGTCCTGGACTAGCGCTGAGTCAACTTTCGCCGTCATCCTTGAGGTGTAGGCCAGAGCGCGTGTGTTCTCTTCGGGCATATTTAGCCTCTCTCCCCAGGCCTTAATCTGCTCTGGGGTCTTACGCGAGGTCTTACCTTTACCACCGCAGATGTACAGACCCAGATCGTTTTCTTCCCCGCGAATTGCCTCTTTGAGAGCGGCTGTCAAGATTGTTGTCAGCCCCGAAGCATTCCAATCAAAAGCCAACACGGTTCCAAGCGATTGAAACCAAACTGGATCAGCAATACGTTTAATAAATTCGTCCGGTCCTTCTTCGGCAATGATGGCATGCATCATCGCCCGCCCTAGTTTAACCATGCGCTCAAAAAGCCAGCGCGGGCACTTCCCATAATCCAGGGTAAATGTGGCGATTCCTCTCTGCATTCTTCTTTAATTATAACGCCCAAAGCGAACAGAGGGCTGCCAGCATCCCACACCCATATGTGGCACGCTGGCAGCCCTACGTAGTACTGGCTGGTGGCCCAGCCGACTCCTGCCCGGTTGATTCCCGCCCGGCAGAGACCTCTGTGTGCGTGCAGGACTTCCTGGTCCCCACACGCTCCATCCATTGGATATACTCCAACGGCACTCCGACGGTTTTCCATGGAGGACCGTGGAGATCCTTCAGGGTAACGAGCGATTCATCCCGACAGACAAGTGCGCCGGTCAGCTTCTCCCGCCCGGCCGAACCTTCGCCCGGCACTGCCAAACCGTTCTCCAACACCACCTGTCTGTTAAGACACAACCGGACGACGTCCCCGCATCTGATCTCGGTGGCTACCGAACCCGGCGGCCACACTGTCCGACGAGGATGATGCCCCATCTTTTTCACCTCCTTTCAAGGAACTACCTTATCCCAATGACTCCTTCAGCTCTCCCCGAAAGTTGTCCAATAAATCCAGATGCTTGTTTACATCCTCCGGTCCGTAGGCTGCGTACTCTTGATAGTCTATGGAAGAAAGATGAATGGAGTTGCGAGTGCGACGCAGTCCCTGCAATTTCAACTTTGTATTGCGACCGATGAGCCCGTTGGCGTAGGCGAGCTCCACCATGCTTTTGAAATTCCTGTCCAGGTTGGTGCCGGCGGTAATCGGCTTATATCCCTCTTCCAGAATGGCAGTCAGGGCTGCCTCTACGACAGAAGCAATGGTTACCATCAGGTGTTTGCAAAGGAGAGATTCAATTGTCAGGTAGAACTGATAATCGTTATAGAGATTGATCATAAACTCCAGGTACTGGAGCTGGTAAGCGATGTTCTCCCGCGCCCCTTTCTTTTTGATAAAACTCCACTCGTCCTTGTAGGAATTGGCTGATCTGGGGTGACGGTCTTTAGAAAAAAGTTCTTTTTTACCCAGGTTGTCCAATCGCCGTTCTTTCGGGTCCGAAACTTCTTTTTTAAGGCGATCCATCACCTGAATTATAACAGATGTTGACAGCCCAAATATTCACCGGTAATATGCGCTGGCTGTACCTTTTAATATCCGAGAAGCAAGCCTGCCTTTCGCTGATTAAAAATAGTCGGTGGAAGGCATGCCTGCTTCTCGTTGTGGTGGAGAAGCTGTCGCCTTCAGGGCGCTCTTCGCGAAAGCGAACGAGCCGCATGCGCCGTAGAGGTGCGACCCCTTGAGAAACCTGGGACGGGCCCGCCGCCCCAGACGTAGACCGGCATAGAGTGCGCTCGGGTCTGTAGCAATACAGGCCAGCGTGCTGCGGTGCAGACAACAGAGCGGAAACGTAGCGGGGGTTAGCGCCTCGCTGCTCTGGGTGGCAGCTTCGCCAGCAACCACAACATCTTGGCCGACAATGGGATACCCAACGTCGGTTGAGCCAAGCTCGGTCGCAGGACGGGCCACCCGGCCGGTCCAGAGAGCTACCTAGCGTTGCTTCCACCATCCAAAGCCCGGCTTCCAGTCGGGCTTTGCTCATTCTGTCCCCTGTCCGACGGCCCCTCCGTAAAACTCCCCGAGCCACCTGTTCTCCATCGCATCTATGTTCCCCTCCCTCAAACCCGGCAACTCTTCTATCAAACGATCTATATCGGCCGCAATTCTTCTGGCTAAGTTCAGTCTTTTCTGGCCAATTAATCTCCCGCCTGGTCCGTCCATCTGCTCAATAAAAGCGAGAGCTAGGGCTTTGTAGGTCTCCAGGGCCGTCCTCAGCTGGGACAGGTATTCTTGCCTGGCAGGATGCTGCCTGAGTTTCTCAACCGCATTCCTATCACCTCCCCTGACTCGCTGATCCAGTTCGGCTAGCTCAATAATGATACTGCGTGGCAGGGAAATTATTATCCTCGGCATATAGAATAATTCTCTGGTGAGCAGACGGGGATCCTCCACCGATTCAAAATATTTCACCATCCCAGAGTCCTGCCCGACAGCCGCTCTTCTAAGCGGTTCCCTCATTTTCTCCCGGAGAACGTCGTGCGCCCTCTCTGAACTCGCCGCTGGGTGAGCAAGGGTGATATCCTCTATCCACCTCATCACCGTCCCATCCGGCAAGACAACCTCGCGCACGAGGTCAGCGCCATTATAATAGTCATCATATTCGGTTGTCTTAACAGTTGTTACCCTAACCCGATCCTTCCCATCCCCGTACCAGCTATACTGACCGGGCAGCCCGAATAGGATCGCTTCTGCCAGACTGCCTATTTCTACATCCTCATCTTTTAATTTAATTTCTCTTTTCATGCGGCTCGCCCATTCGAAGTCTTTACTAATAACCTGCCTCTCCGGTGAACCTTCAGGCAGACCGTCTAAAAACCTATCTATCCCCGGAACATAACTCTCAACCTCCCGACGCAAATCGGTGAAATAGCCCCAAATGTGGTCGGGCACAGTACCGACGGACTCCGAATGAGCGTGGGGCTTTTCGGCGATATTCATACTCTACAAATATAGCAGATATTGACATATTCATCTGAATGTGCGAGAAAAAACGTACTATCTGCCAGGAGGTAAGAATGTACATCATATCCTTCGGCGTAGTGGAGAAGGGAACCGGGGACAGCACACACATGCAGATCCTCGTGGACGGCGTCCGCCTGGAAGGGATTCCGTCCAGCAAGCTCTTCCACTTCGAACCGATGAGAAACGGCGACGTTGTGCCGGTAGCGATAAGAAGGGCTCCGGTTGATCCTCCAGAGCCGGACGACAAGATCGCTGTGGTCTTCGGAGGCGCGGTGGGAGCCAGCGGGAACATCAGATTGATCCCCAGAGGCTGGGGTGATCCCCTTGAGTACGCAAATGCCCTCCAAAAGGCCCTCACGGGGGTGCGCCGCAGAGCTCGCCGCAGAGCTCGCCGCAAGATCAGCCGCAAAGCCCGACGCGAGGAACGCGCCGGCAACTAGAACCCACCTGAACTGTGAGCAAGCAGATGCCCACTAGCCAAGTGGGTTCTCTGCGTTTATAGAGCAGCTATCTTAGTCCCCCAACCCGAAGAAGGTGTTTGTTTTAGATAAAATTTTGTAGAGGTTTTCTATAAAATCTCCGCCGGCGTAACCAGTGATAAATGCCAGCGCCGGACCGAACTCCAGCCCCAGCGGAGAAACCCCCAGGCCCTTCACGGCCGCGGTGACAGTGAAACCGACGATGCCGGATATAGCCATCATCACCAGGAAGTACGGCAGATCAAACTTCACTTCCTTGAAGGCAAATTGGTGCTTGGTGAACCCGACCAGTCCTCGCACCGCCCCACCCGCGAACCCTGCTATCAGCAGAGATGTTAAAAATGACATAGTAGGTTAATTATACCAAATTGACGCACTGACGGATAAGTTGTATATACAAACCGATTGCTCTTTAACTATCTCTGGTGGGATTTTTGGGCGTCTCCCACAGCCCAAAAATCCCACCAGACGAATACGGAAACAAGATCCTAGGAGTAAACGTGCCCGACGTAATAATACTTCTGCAAAAACCCATGCTTTGCAGCATTTGCGGAGGCAAAGCTGAGGTGGAGATTCATCCAGACGACCCCGTGCTCCGCGAGCCTGTCGCCTGCCCGGACCCAGAGTGCCAACACGAGCCCACCCGCCTCTCGGAGTGGTGCGAGAAGCAGGCTGTGTACTGCGATACGATGGCTAGTGACTACCGGAAGGATGCTGAACGCTGGCGCAGTATGCGATTCGAGAAACATACTGACCATCGAGACGGGGTGGCCCGCTGGCGGATAGTGTCCCCGGATCTGGAAGGAGACGCGACGTGACCTTGCTCGGCATCGGACAGTTCACCAGCCAGGCCCTGGCAGTCATCACCGGTGCCGAACGGATGGCTCGCTCTCTCGGGCACACGAGCACCAGACCCGAGCACATCCTATGGGCACTGGCAGGTGCTATGCCCATCCTCCAGAAGTATGGGGTGACACACGGAGAGGTGCGGAGACGACTCCTCTCACCCCTCACGCAGGGAACAGCGGAGGTGTCAACCAGCGGATTAGTTCCGCTCTCCGAGGATGCGAAGACAGTTGTCAGGCGTGCTGCTGATGAGGCCAACCGGCACAACCACCCGCACAACCGCCGCAACGGCAACCGCCACCTCATCAGCACAGAGGATCTGCTCCTCGCGATCATGAAGGACAGCGGGTTGCCGGCCTTCTGGCTGGTCGCCGACCACATCGGTGACTACGACACCGTCTGCGAAACTCTCGGCATCACCTAAAGCAAGGAGGAAAGGATATGATTCACTTCTGGCTCAGGGACCAGGACCCTGCAGTCTTCCCCGAGCGCCCGGTCTCCTGGGGACCCTGGCGTGCCTTCACCGAGGAGAAATTCCGGGGTGCCGTCGGGAGACCAAGGGGTCACCCTCTGCCGACCCGGATTTCTCTCCCGGGGCTGAACGCCGTCATCAACCAGGACGGCCCTCCCCCGGATGACCTCGTACTCGACTGAACCCACAGCTGAACCCACAGCCCGCTCTGACCGCAAGGTTGGAGCGGGCTGTCTCATTTGTGGTTTATAATATTCTCATGCGCAAACTTCGTCAGTGGTACCGGGAATTTGTTTTACCCGCCGGACTCGTGGGTTCCTTGACCGTCGGAGCCGGAATGTTCGCCATTCCCTACGCCTTCGCCCAAAGTGGCTTCTTGATGGGCATTCTTTATCTGATCTTTTTCTCTTTAATCATTATTAAAATCAATCTTAGTTATGCCAATATCATCTCCAAAAAATCTGGGAACTATCGCTTTGTCAGCTTCGCCAGCAGCCACCTCGGACAGCCGGGCTTTTGGGCTGGTATTTTTACGGTCGTCCTTGGTCTCCTGCTCGGCCTGACTATCTACATCGTTCTCGCGGGTAGTTTCTGGGACCTGATTATCCAAGCAAATGGCTATTCTCCCAACATCCTTTTCTGGGCGCTTGGTTCTCTTTCTGTAATAGTTTCTCTTAAAAAGCTGGCTGGCTTTGACTTTCTGACTTTTATTGTGATGGGGTTAATTATTGTCTTCCTGCTGTTCCTGGGACTGCGGGATGGCGCCCCGGTTCCGCTTTTGGCAAACCAGGCAACGGGCTTACTCATTCCGTATGGCATCATACTCTTCGCCCTGCACAGCCGTGCGGCTATCGCGCCCCTGGAAGATTACTTTGAGGAGAAAGGTATCAGTTGGAAAAAAGCACGGCGTCCCATTGCTTGGGGGACTATTCTGTCGGCCGTTCTTTTTCTCGCTTTCGCCGTAGGGGTGAGCACCCTCTCGCCCGGAGGTATCAGCGAAGATGCCGTTTCCGGGCTAGCCATTCCCGAACCGATCATGGCCGCCGTGGGAATACTAGGCATCCTGGCTATTTGGACTTCCTATCTGGTGCTGGGGACAGAGATCAGAGATGTTCTCATACATGACCTACGTATCCCACGATGGGTAGCCCTAATGCTGATTACTTTTGTACCCATCCTTCTGTATTCGGCCGGTGCTACTAGTTTCGCTACCTTAGTCGGTATCGGCGGAGCAATCTTCCTGGCAACCGAGTGCGTGCTGGTAATGCTGATGGATGGAAAGGTGGTGGGTAAACTAAGCCAGCTAGATAAATTATTGATAGCAGTTTTTGTCTTCGGCGGTCTCTACGAAATTTTTCATATTCTCTCCGGATAACAAAAAAGACCTCGTCGGTCTTCTTCTCGCTTCTTTGTTAGTGTTAGTGGGGGGAGGGGGGGAGCGCCTCATCGGGTTCGGGATGGGAGACCAGTCGTCTCCGTACTCTCTATACCGAATAGGTACTCCGCCCCTCCATCCCCGGGGTGAAACCGGGTCGCAGTGGTTGCCCTTTGAGGACTCTAGTCCCCATCACCCCGCTGAGTTACGCGGGCAGTTCTAGCTAGACCCGCGCGTTGACGGGGGCACAGTGGCCCCACGAAGGTCCAGACGAGGGGCGTCACTCCCTCGGACGGGTTCTGTCGGGCTCCCGTCAAGCCGCTGCTACCGGCAGTTTGAGCACTGCGAGACCTCCCTTGTCTTCGTGCCCGTTGCCGATGCCAACGAAGAATTCCCTAAGCAGAGCTCCATCACGAGGATGAAGCTAGATGAGGATCACCTCCCCTCTGTCTGCCGCGGTACCGCTTCGTGACATTGGTATACTACCACGCCCCTCTGTTCTTGGCAAATTTTCCGTGGTTTGACACTAATTTCCGGATATATGACCCTTAGGAGGTAGTGGAGGATGAATATTCAAAAATTGTTTATCTGGATGTTGATAGCGTCTTGTTAGAGCTGCACCCCGGTTTTCTAGCGACGCTCAACAAGGAGCTCGGAACCCGCTACACGATGGACAATATTACTACTTTTGGATATGTGGGCTCCCTCTCCCCCGAACATGCCAAGATTGTACAGGCGATGTGGAGCAACCCGTCACTTTACGACGGTAAAGAAGCGGACCCGGCTGCGTTGGCGGCACTCGCTAAAATAAGAAAGTTTGCCCGGGCTATCGCTCTCAGCAGTCCCACCATCGGCCATGTTGACAGCAAACTCCGCTGGCTTACTAAACACTGTGGTTTTCTCAAGGAGGATATTATTATTGCTAAAGACAAATCGCTCCAGCGGGGGGCGGTTCTCATTGATGACCATATAGAAAATCTGCTCAGGTTCCCCGGAGGGCGTATCTGCTTCTCCCGGCCCTGGAATACTGCTTGGGACACCAAGCTCGGCCCCCGCACCGACGACTGGAACGAGATTATCAAAATAACCAAGAAGATCATCGCCGGCAGCGGGATTAAGCTTTAGCGTCCCTAAGACTCTCCAGTTCGTTTTCGTTTTTAGAGAGGGCTATTTAAAGTAGATTTTCTCCGAGTCTGTTTCCAGAACTAGTTCCCCGCTACGGGTGAAAAAGTACGAGCGCACGCCGGACAGCGGCGACAGAAACTCCCGCTCCTGCGAATCCTCGCAGTACATCATGGTGGACATGATATCGCCGAATTTAAGATCCGTTTCACTCGCTGTATAAGACCCGCCGGCACTATTACAGTCAGTCCCGAAGCTAACGTGCCCGTCCTCTCCAAAAGTTGCCGTGAAGACGCCCTCTTTCTCCGGCCGGATATCTCCGCCGCTATCTGTGAGCGTTCGCGTCCATTCCCAGGTTTTCATCGTTAAGCTCATTCCCCCATCGCCCGGTATCTCTCCAGCTGGCGGGAGAACTTCGGTGAATGTCTGCCCGTCAGCATTGCACTGCCGCGGATAGCTTTCCATTATGGGGTAGCCCGCCGCCGCGCACTCCTCAAAACTAGTGATAACCGAGCAGGGTTCCTCCCAAACTCGCAGACATTTTTGTTTTGTTTCGCACCACGAATAGCCGGCCGAACCAATACAACCATGTTTATCTTTATCCCCGCCGACCAGGTCGCCCGGAAACGAACTATTTCTATACATAACAAAGGCAATGGCGCCAGCCATCGCTAAGAGCAGGATCGCCATCGCCCACTTATTAGTAGGCATATCCAAATCATACCAAATCCAGAACGAAGAAGCCGCCAGGAGCGAATTCACCTCACGCCTCTGGAGACGTATAATAAGCTTATGAAATTCGAGTCCTCGTTATCAGCCGAAGAAGCAGCGGATGAGACTCCGCAGCCAGAGCAAGAGACTACCCCCGAAAGTCCGGTCCCAGCGCTAGAAGATCCGGTACAAATCATAGAAGCTGCTGCGAATATTATAGCTGGGAAGGGGAAAATCGCGCCCCAACCAACTCCAGAAGAAGAGCCGGCTGAGCGCCCGCGGATCAAAAAAATGGGGGCAGCCGAGGTTAGAGAAAGACTTATCTCGGCAGTAGAAGGTATCATCCAGGTGGACTGGCTAGACAGAAAATCGGAGGACCAATTTCTCATCGGTGGAATAGTATATAAGCTCGTGCGCAAGGCGATTGAGGGCAAGTTGGATATGACAACCATGGAAGAGTTAGAAGACCTTTGGTATTCGGAGGAATTTCTTAGAGAGGTTATCCAACAATATTCCCAGCGTGAAGCCGAGAGATATGTTATCAGAAAAATCAAGAAGGAAGAGATGACGATAAGTGATGAGGAAGCATCTATCCCCAGTAAAATATATGAGGTCCTGGGGCTCAGTCCGGAGCAGGGTAAAGATATAACTCACTGCTGTGCTTCAATTTGCGGCAGTGGTAAAAACACGCAGGAGAAGGGAGAAAAAGGAGGTAAGGGTATAAAAAGAACTCTGGACGCCATACTTGATATAGAATTAGAAGCGCCCGGCGCAGCATCTAAGCTCTACTACGACTACGGTATTCGGCATTTTTACAGATATCAGGCAGATGACTTGATCCGCCAGCTAGAAAACCAAATTAAAAGACCGTTGAGGGTGGCTCTCACCGCTACTAGTGATTGGAATGGAGCACTCACAGACATCCAAAACCGATTGTCCCATTTTGATCGCGAGCACGGAAGGGTTTTTGTAGAAGCCTCCTCACCAATTGAAATAACCCACAGACTAATCGCCCTTTCTACTAAGTATGGTCCCATAGCGGACCTAGTGATAGGAGCTCATGGGCAAAGGGAGGGGATGAGGTTTGGAATTGAGAGGAGACATTCGATATCTCAAAACGACTCTAGATGGCTGAAAAATCTAGGGCGATTGATGGACGAGGGTATTTTTTCCGAAGATGTAGAAATCACTCTTTTCTCCTGTAATACTGGCAGGAGGGGTGGCATAGCAAAAACGCTGGCAGAATCCATCGGAACTAAGAGGGGCCATGTACGAGCACCGAGAGTCGCACCATCTGGCTTACCATATACGGACAAGAAGGGAAGGATTTTCTACAGGACTGATGACCCAATCGGTCCAGACAAAATAGGAAAATTTAAGCGGCCGGACAGGAAAAAGATGCGTCGCTCCAAAGCTGCAAGATTCTAGAGAAAATAAGGTCTTCCTATTATCACGAGGCCGAGAGGGTGTCAAAAAAACAGCGCCCGATATCCCAGAAACAACATTCTCACATTCTCCCTCCTTCGCTCCGACACTGGTCGGAGCTACGGAAGGGCAAGTAAAAACGTGAGAATGTTCTGTGCGGGAGGGATCTCTCGACCACAACAGATTAAAACGAAGAAGCCGCCGAGGGAGACGACTTCTCCATCGGCGGCTAGGAGCTGGGAAGAAGAGCGAGGCCTCCCTGGAATGCCAGCATGAACGAGTCCACGGTCTCAGCCCGACAGAGTGCCCTGATGGCGTCCTCGGTTGAGACACGGCTCTCACGGGCGATGTACTCGATCTGCGAGAGCACGCCGTGCCAAAGGGACCGGCCTATGGGGACAACGCTGCCCCAAAGCACCAGCTCGCCCAAGAGCTCTTTGCGCCTGTCCACCGGCCACCTGCCCAGCTCTTCCCGGAAAAGATCCTGTAGTACCGCGATTCTTGCTTCCTCCGCGGCGTAGTCCATTTCTAACACCTCCCTATATCGTAGAGCTAAGAGCTGTATAGGATATTTTCTGTTTTATAGCAACACCGGCCGCGCCACCAGATTGGCGCGGGCCCGTTTTGTTTTTGGGGTTAATTTTAGGGAGGGGTTAGGAGGTTGAGCGCCTCTCCGCCGCCGAATTTTGTGTCCCGCCATTGCGGGGCGCGCCGCCTATCTATTCAAATATGTGACGGTCAGTTGCAAAATCGTCGCAAACGAAACCCAAAGGAGATAGGGGATATTGGCGTAAACTACCCAGCGCAAGTGGGGCCCGCCCTCTGGCGAGGCAAGCCAAACGGCGACCATCGCCCAAATAAGCGTGCCCAGCACCAGCAGAATATCAACCGCCGCCAACAGATTGTTCTTCAGCCCGAACTGTATCGGTGTGAAGGCGAAATTAAAAACTAGATTAAGGACAAACGGCAAAGCAACCATTAACGAAACCTGTTTCTGCCAAGTCATCATAAACACCTTGCCGAAGGACACGGCGATTAGGACATAAAGAAACGACCACACTGGGCCGAAAAGCCAGGTTGGCGGTGCCCATGATGGTTTAACGAGCTGTGAATACCAGTTGTATGCAGGCATACTCGCTAGGACTATTTCTTTCGCAAACGTTTAGCAATCTCAACGCCGAGATAGTAGGGCCAGATGAGCAAAGCCAACACCCCTCTCCAAAAGGAAAGGTGGAGATAGCCGATGGTAAAAAGCCAGCCCATCAGCCAAAGCCCTTCCCCCGCCCCGCCACAATTCTCAACCGCGATATTTTCCATTGATTTGATTATATTACATTCCTATTTCGCTAAAGCAGCCGACTTTTAGCCATAAGAGCGACTTCTATGCCCAGATAGTAGGGCCAGAGAAGCAAGGCTAAAACGCCTTTCCAAAAGGCGAGGTGTAAGAAACCGATGGTGAACAACCAGCCGGCCACCCAGAGCCCGCAAGCTCCCCCGCCACACCCCATTTTTCCTCCACAACACTTTGATTTTTTTTCCATCGTCGGAATTATAGCATATCAAAACGAAGAAGCCGCCGAGGGAGACGACCTCTCCATCGACGGCTGACTGTGTACTATCACCCCCTTTCTTTACGCCCCCGGTCAACGACCACCGGCGCGGCCGTTGGGACATGCGTGGGCCACTCCTACGAGGAGACGCCACCTACCGAAGCCCCTCTTCTTCGCGTAGGCGGACTTGCGCATGAGATGCCCGTGAGGATCCTGCCTGATCTCCCTCGGATCACGACCATGGACATGGTTGGCCTTCCTCCACGCTTGTTCGGCTGCTGGAGGCAGTTTCGCTCTCTCCTTCATGTTGTGTTGACTCCTATTCGTCGGGGATACTCGGGCCCGAAAACCAATCAGGCGCGCCGATGATCATGATCCTTCCTTGCTGCCCTCCTTATCCAGAGGTGAAAACTGCAATGAAAAAGAGCACAACCATTGCAACCTTGAAGAGCACGATAGAGGCCACCAACAGGCCCCCGTCTTCTCGGAACTTACGCAGCCTACCTGCCTTCACTTCACACCTTTCCTCTGCGGTGATTTTCAGTGGCTTCTTGACAAAACCAATAAAAATCACCGCAGAATTAGTTAATGTACTATGGCCGAAGAGTGGCACAAATAATACCCTCGGTCAAGAAAAACCCCGAGGAGCAACACGAAGGCTTATGTCGTTTTTAGAGAGTGGTGATGGGTCGAGATTGGAGAATATATAGCTTATCCCCAGCCAAGGCCCACTCTATGTCTTGGGGAATACCGTAATGCTCCTCTATCTTATTAGCCAATTGAGATAACTCTGCAAGTTGTTCTTTAGAAAGATTGGGCCGTTTTGATTCTTCGGGTGGAACCACAGCTTCCACTGTATCGCTCCCATCGTAAAACAACCTCTTGTCCTGTGGGGGCGTAAAGCTACTTCTAATCTCTAGTGTCATCTTATCCACAACAAAATTGTTGGGCGTGACCGTTCCCTGCACCAACATTTCCCCTAGTCCATAGACGGATTCTATCATCATCTCGTTCTTATCAAGCGATACTGGATTAACGGTGAAAATCACTCCCGCTGTCTGGCTATCAACCATAGCTTGCACTACCACTGCAACAGCCAATTGGTCTTCTCTAATATTCTGTTTGGCGGCATAGTTCAGAGCCCTTTCTGACTTTACAGAGTGCCAGCAATGTAAAATGCTGTTCAGCAATGTTTCCCGCTTTATATTTAGGCAAGTTTCGAGTTGTCCAGCCCAGGATGCCGACGGAGAATCTTCCGCTATTGCAGAGGATCTTACGGCCACCCTCTCAGCCCCCAAGGAATCGAAGGCCCCCAACAACATCTCTCCGAAATCGGGAGGAATATTATTACACATTCCAACACAAAACTCTCTATAAGCTTCGGTGGTCACCACAAAACCGGGTGGCACCGGGATACCTGCCCCAAGCATCTCTCCCAGCGATGCACCCTTACCACCAACTTCAGCCAAATCTTTACTAGAAACTTCGTTAAGAGATTTAATGAACATCTATCTTTCCTCCATACCTGTTTTATCTCCAGTTTCAACTGTATATGTTTCAACAACTCTGCCATCCTGATCGCGCTCTATGGTTGTTGTAAAGTAGGAGCCGTTGCCAGCAAAAATCAACGGAAATCCCCTTCTAGTAATATCGGTGAACGAGCCCAGTATGCCAGAGTTAAACTGACCATGACGCCCAGCGATTACGACTACGCGTTGAATTCCTGATGGCATACCATCGCCATCAAGGTAGTATTCCGCTAAGGCGTCGAGGCCCCGTAGGCCCCTAGCGACCGTGGCGCTCCCTACTTCGGAGATACCCGTCTTCTCTTCAACCAACTCTAAATCACTAGTCAAAGACGCGTACGGAGTCGGCGGTTTACTCGGATCGTCCGGGTAGGGCAAGGGTGCACCCTCGCTAGCAGCTTTTTTATTAGCGGCTGCTCTTCTAGCGGCCTCTCTCATGGTCATCGTATCTGCAACGGGAAACTCATCGAGCGAGCTCCGAAATCTCAGCGAAGTCGAACCTCCCTCGGCGATAGTATCTTGGGGGCTCAAGCCTCCGTCTATGAACCTCACACCCCTTTCTCGTAAAACATCCCTAATCACATCTAGGGTACTCTCTGTGCGTGAATTTCTTCTGATGCCCCCCTCCTCTGCCACAAAACTAGATGCCGAACTTGCCATTACGCAGACCATCGTCTCTCCATCATCCAAATGGAGCTCATCAACCAATGTTTCCGCCCTACCCCGAAACTTTTCCCTATCCTCAGCGCCCGCCACATCCCCCTCGTGGGCCAGGTGACGGACATGCACCACCACAACCTGCGGAGCCCCCTCTACTCGCTCGACGGACTGAGGACCCCCAAAATCGCCCAAAAGGCGGTCCACATCATACCCAGCCCTTTTGTACGAAGAGTAAGAAACCGCTCTCTCGGGGTGGTCTTGCGCCATTCTCGCCCTAAATTCCTCGTGCCTTTGGATATCTTCTTTTTTATCCCTAAATGATTTCAAACTTTCTACTTCGGGTCTCATTATGCACATCGTCACCCTTCTACCTCCAGGAACGTCTTCCACTAATGGCTTGCCATCTAGTACCGATGGCTCGCCCTCTTCGGATATACCCTCATTCACATTAGTCATATAAATCATCCTACATCAGCCCCCTACACCCATCAAATAAGCATCTCGGCACTAGCGGCCCAGGATGGTCACCTTATTATTATCGGCGTCAATTTCAACCAAGTCACCATCACTTAAGACACCATCCAAATCTTTAAGCCCCAAAATGGCCGGGATATGATATTCCCTCGCAAGGGTGGCTGGATGACTGGTTAGACCTCCCCCATCAAAAGTTATCATCCCTGCCACCCTATCAAAAATAGAAACATATTCGGGGGTAGTTAAGGACGCAACTAGCACATCTCCCGTTTTGACTTTGTGGAAATCAGCCGGCGATAGAACAACTCTCGCTGGACCCACGATGCGACCAACACAAGCAACGAATCCCTTTTTCTCATATACTCGGGGAGCTTTCTCGCCCACCCGAGAGGATTTCCCATCATCTTTGGGCGCGGCATTCTTTGTAAGCTCTTCTTCTAGCCCGAGGGCTTTTATCTTCTGCGCAAAACCATCACCGAAGAATCTTCTAGATCGCCCGTCTTTAATCACAATAAGGCTGCGACCCTTGAGTTCATCGATAAATGCATCCGTGAGAAGGCTCCTTTTTTTTCTGGATAACAGACTACTGGTTTCCAATGGTAATAAATATTTGAGATTCTTTGCTTGTATCCCAGCAGCAACAGCCATTTTCTCAAAAACTGGGTTAACGGCGTCATCAATTCTAACCATAGCTAGCTTCCTGGTTTCTTTTAGAAGAATAGCGTCTTTTAAGAGCTCTGCTTTTGCGATAATCTCTTTAGACAGCGAAAGCTTTTTTGCAAGCTGAACCGCCCCCCGTTCTGCCTCTCGATATTGCTTGTAAATATCGGCCCTTTTTGCCAAGAGCTGGCCGCGGCTCAAATCCGAAAATTCTTCGATTCTCTGCCAAACAATTTCTTTGTTGGCTATACTGCTGCCTCCACCGCAAAACAGACCTACCCATCTTTTGGCGTGACCACTAAATATAACCTCCGTCCGAGCCGCCCGACGATGTTTGTTTAGAAGCGCTATTAACTCAAGATCGTGATTATAGACGAAGTTCGCTCTTGGATTGCGAGTCAGAATTAAAAGAGCTTTTTCTATATCGCTCCCGTCAGACAATACACTTGCCAAATCCGAACGCAGCATATCTGTCAGATTCCGATCTAAGAGGTTGGCTGTGTAGGCATATGTACAAAGTTTTTTATAGTGTTGATATACGGCGCTATATACCGCCAAAGCCCCCCCACTATCACACCTCGAAATGCGCGAGGTTATTTGGATAGCCTCAAAGCAAAGACGGTTAACAATCTCCACAAATCGTGGGAGATTATTCTTTTTAAGTTGTTTGACCGCAATTTCATTTCTGGCTCTTAGAAAATCTTTAAGGTGCCAGAACTTCATGCTCAGATTGCCAAAATCAACTATAAGGTGCTCTTTTTGAAAACGACTTCCAGCAATTTTAGCCATCGCTGGATCGGTCATCGCCTCATTTGAGATAAACGTCGGAAAAATCACGCGATCGGCCGCATCACCATAACGGTAGGCGACATTAAAGAACGGCGTTTTGGTGTTCATGGGCTGTTTAAAGCCAAGCTGCCGCTAGGCGCTTTCTACACTAAATGGAGTAGTATCCGGCGTTATAACTTTGGCCTTCAAATCTGTGGGCAGATACCAGGCTAGATACCAGAACATTGTCGATGGCCCAATTGTCATACCAGGCCTCATACTAACGGTTTCTGCGAGGATACTGGCAACTTTCCTCAGCAGCCCGAACCACATAGGCAGGAGGTATGGATCAATGCTGCCCATAATATCCTTAAACATTGAAAAGTTGCGAGACTGCAGGTAGGCAACTTCGAAAAGATTGTACTCTTCCGGGCTTAGCTTTTGTTTGGCCTGACCCATTAACTCGTCTATCCTTTGCTTCATCTCCCCGTGCCTTTGAGCTAATGCCTTATTCTCAATACGGAACTCGACGGCGTGAGTCAGCATATTATAAACGGGCAGCATAGATTTTCTCATCTGGGCTTGTTCTAGTGGAATAGCTAATTGCTCTCTTAGCGCAGTAATCTCATCCGAGTGGTCGCTCTCAACCAGGCGGACTAGCTGGTCCCAAATAGCATTGATTTTGTCCTTATTTTCCGGGGAACGCTTATCTATCAGCGTAGTCGCATTATCGAAAAACATTTTTGTTCTGGGTAGTTGCTCTAGAATAGAAACAAGATTAACTCCACTCAGGGCCTGTCTTAAATAAAGGTCGGCGTAGTCACTTTGCAGTAAGTCCCTCTGAATTTTGACTATCTTACTCTCAAACTCCTCGACTTCTTCTCCGACATCGACGATCTTACGGATCATATTCTTCAGAGTATCCACAAAGAAATCATGGATCGGACCATCCGGGAAGAGATAATTAACCACCCAGAAACGATAGCAAAAAAGCTTGTGGAGCCTTTGGTCTATACTAACCAAAAAGGATAGGTTGTCCTGATCACCGGCCTCATAATCTTTTTTAATCTTCTCGAATCCGGCGAAAAGCTCATCGTGTGCCCACTGACCATACTCTTGGAAGGCCACCGGATCACCAGCTATCTTAGGGGCAATTTCTTCATAATATGAAACAATGCCCGGAAACTTGGCTGGGTAAAAGACCATGAACGTCTCGAGGTCGTTGGGCAAAGTCTTGGGAAACTTAAGAAGCTCTGGATTAATCTTCATAGACATATCCTTCATTACCATCGAGTATTATTTTCTGTCCATCTTGCAAAAGTGCAGTCGCATTTTGGGTACCCACCACCGCCGGAATATTAAATTCTCTAGCAACAATAGCCGCGTGGCATAGATTTCCACCTAGATCTGTAATTATGCCTCTAGCCCGGCGGATTCCCAGAAGGAAATGAGGTCTTGTCATAGCGGTTACGATAATATCTCCACTCTGGATGCGGCTCATCTCTTTTTCCATATCAGCTGCCATGAACATATTAACTAGCCGGGCCGTGCCCGCCACCCTCCCGGCTGAGGCTGGGAATCCACTCAAAATCCTTTTGGGCTTCTTTTCAAAAGGTTTGAAATATTCCCTCATCCTACTCTCCAATTCTTGATATTCCCTGGATGACTTCAGCCACCCCTTTTTATCGTGAGTTATGGGAATGCCCTCGATATGTAAGTCACCGATGATCTGTTTGATGTCCTGGTTGGGAGTAAGCCCGATTTTATCATAGGTCGTCACCAACCTACCGCGCCGATAGGTATGGAACCCGTAATAACTCTTGTTTAGCCCGGCCAATTGATACCCCCACCACCCCCAACCACGCCCGCCATCGAACTCAAATGTGAATTCATTTTGCTTGTTGTCGATAAGCACCGGGGTGAATGGAGAGCAGACCTCATTATTGAATACCAGCTCAAGCTCTTGGTTCTGTATAAAGGGTCCGAACCTTAGGCCGAACTCATCTCTGACTTTACTCAATAATTTCTCGGGGAATTTCACTTTTAACCTGCGGATAATAACCGTGGTGCCGCTTTTGTCCGGATCAACGCCGCGGTTAATAATAAATGGGTATTTTTTCCAATCGCCGTGTTCTAGCCAATGGTCCTCATCATATTCCAGCACATACTCTTCGTCGGAGTCTTGGGGGGTGGTAATCAATGTGAAACCTCTTCCCAAAAATGATGTAGAGGTCTTCAGTCCAAGTCCAAACTCCCCCAACTGTCCTTGTTTTTCAGAGAACCCCAGACGGATGGCTTTAGCGGCTTGATCTTCGGTCATTCCCCTAGCATTATCATTAATCACAACCGCGTCTTCGGTAATATCTATAGAAACGGTTAGTTTCTGATTAGGAATACGCGCATCTATAGCGTTATCTATAAGCTCAGAGAGAGCCTCCTGAATTGAATACCCCGTTTGGCTTATTTTCGTGAGAATGCTCCGATGGGGAGAAATATCTATATATTTTTTAGTAGTTTTTTTCATCTCCGAAGGTTGCCGGATAGGTCTCGCCTACGCCGTGCTCCAGCGAAGCAGGCTCTGGGTCAGCGCCCCACCTATCACTCTTGATAAACTCTATATTCAGTTGTTGAAACCACTATATCAAAAAATAAAAACGCGGCCAACTCTCTTTGACAAATCAGTAAAATCGTGGTACTCTGCTAGCACACTACCCGGGACCAATCCGAAAGGAGGGGGCAGTGAATCCTAGCCAAGCTCGTACTTTCCGCTCCCGGCGCCAACAAGTAGTCGACGAGCTCAACGAAGCGAGGCGGCGGAGGGAGATCCCCTACACCGCCGACCTCACCAGGGTGATCGAGCAGAAGCTCATCGCCCCCATCAGCCCCGCCCGCTGACCAGCTGCAGCAGCTGACCACTAGGTGGGGCTGTCTGCATTTTGGATAAGTATTTTTAAACTAATAGTGGGCATTTAAAAATGACGACGCCCATGCGGGTGCACGGGCGTCTGGGTGAACAGGTACTAGTCGATCCGGTGGAACTGGCAGCTGCAGGCATCGGGATGGTGAGCGTAACGGACGGCTCTTATCCAGAGCCACAGCGTCTGCCTCAACCCCACCAGCCGACACCGCCAGTGCAGCTGGGGCTGGTGGCCTTCCCTCCCCCAGTAGCCGGGGCAGAGAATCCAGGTGCACTTCTGCTTGGGCATCGGACTACCCCCTCTGCGGTGGCAGAACCTGCAGCGCGTCGGCGTTGAGCCGACACATCACCGGCTGCTCGCCGGCGCAGGAGTTCTTCTCCGGGTCGGACGGCCAGAGGTCCCCCGGGAAGCGGACGCCGCTCCCCACTCGCAACGCGTAGCGCAAGGTTGTCACGCTCTGCGCCACATCGCCAGTGGTGTTCCGCACCTCGACGAGGTAGACCTCGTCTACGGCTTGGACCTCCAGGACCAGCTTGCCGCCGACACGGTGGATCGCCGTGATCCACCCCTCGACCGTGACGGTCACCATGACCGTGGTGTTGGTCGAAGCAACGGTCGTGGTCTCGGCGACGTCGTCGCTGCAGGCCGTGCAGAGGAGCAGCCCGAAAAGGACTGCCAAGCAGATCAGGTGGGGGGCAAGCCACCACTGAATCTCGCGCTTCCTCATGGAGTATCTCCCTTCTCGTTCAGCCTTGTTGTTCTGCGGTCACTTTTGACGACCATCCGACAAAAGTCACCGCAGAACTAGTTAATGTACTGTGGCTGGAACATACCACATATTCTAGGGTTGGTCAATCAACCTCCCTCATCTCAACGGTGTCTAAAATTGACGCCAGAGGGGGAAAAATGTAGGTTGAAAAAGTGATCGGTTTAACGACTAGCACCTGCACAACCTGGGAGGGAAAGTGAAGCATATGCTTCCCAAAAGCCAGAGAGGCCGGAAGAAGCGTAAGCCCAAGCCTGGCTTCCCCAAGGCCCGGTCTGCAAGGAGGAAGTGATGAGACAAGCACACGCCCTGGTAGAAGTGGTGTACAGCCTCCCCACCAACAGCGGTGGGGGTGCGTGCGGGTACCTGCAGCCGTATTGGACGGCGACCTGCAGATGTACCTGGTTCGGGACTGGGGATACCCGCCGCGAAGCTGTGGCCGCCTACCGCAAACACAGAACCGAAGCGCTAGGACCCGCCGCGGTGAAGGAGGGACCATGACCCGTCATTTCGGCGTCAGTGAACTCGAGAAGGCCATCGAGGGCCTGACGGACTGCAAGGATCTCGTGGCCAACGGTGCAGGCGAGAGAGAAGCCCGACAGCTCGCGCTTCTCGTCGGTCTGGCCGAGGAGATCGTCCAGGGCGTCCAACGAGCACCGATGGAAGGACGTGGGCTCACCTGGGTTTGCTTCCACCACCGACAGGAGGATCGATTCGGCAACGACGAGTGCTTCTCCTGCAAGGGAAAGAAGCACGGGAGAGGCGACAAGGGCTGCGACGGCCACTACTTGATACCCCTGCGCATTGTGCCGAAGTCGGCGGAGAGGAAGTGAGCAATGCCCAGTGATCTTCCGTGGCTGGGAATCGCAGTGTTGGCCCTAGCCATCCTGCTCGGTTGCGGCATCATCGCCGGCGCCATCCACGGCATTCGCCTCAAGCGTCTCAAGCAGTAGGAGCCCTCCCCTACCTGAACACAACACGGCCCACCCGAGGCGGCTCACTTCCGGTGGGCCGCCTCAATTTTGGAGATAGTCCTATTTGAGTTTGAACTGTGCCCGGACAGTTACCATCACATCCTTATTTTTGCTTTGAGTATCGTAAGCTCCGTAATCGCTGATATCCACGCTCCCCGAGGCCAAAACTTGGACGACACCGCTGGAAGAGGAGCGTAACACACCAACTGTGCGTCCTGATTCCTTAGCGATTGCTTCGGCTCTATTCTTCGCATCTATCATCGCCTGTGAAAGCAACTGTACGCGCATCTCATCCAACTTCTGATAGGTGAGCTCCAAGCCATAGGTGGAGACAGTATAACCATTACCCATTAACGCGGCGACGTTATTGGCCAGGTTAGAAAGACTATCTATATTATCACTTTGAACAATGATGTCCCGACTCACGGTGTAGTCAACGAGCACCGGCTCTGAATACTGCGGATAAGTATAATTCGGGAAAGAGCTAGCGATCGGTGTTTCTACGCTCTCAAAACCATTCTGTTTTAAGTAGCCAATTATCGTCTCGGTTGCTTTCTGCAAACGATCGAACCCGGCCTGCTGATCCGAGATGGGCGTATGAGCTTCCAGATGAATAGTCCATTTAGCGTGATCGGCAACCACGGCCTCTTTGGCCGAACCCGTTACTTCTATAACGTCGTTAGCCACTTTTATCTGATAAGCCCCCTGCCAAGCGATAAGAGCAATAATAATACCGCCTAGCACTAGAATAGTCGCGCTGGCAACGCGCGGCTCGGCATAATTGAAAAGTTTCTTGATATTTTCCATACGAGATATTCTAACCCACTTCCCTACCACCTGCCACTGGCTCCACCGCCGCCGGAGTGTCCACCCCCGAAACCGCCAAAGCCACCACCCCCGCCTCGCCCGCTAAAACCACCGCCCCCTAAGAACCAGGGCGTCTTATTTTTAAACTGCTTAAACTTCCCCTGGCGGATAAGATAAAAAACCACTAACGCCAGAATGAGCCCCCCGATGGCTATCATAATTATCTGCTCTCGGGGCAGATCATGGGCGGTGGCTTCCTCTATCATCTCGGCCGCCCCCTCCTCACCGCCCAGGGCGGGGAGGATCAAATCAACTGCCTGGCTGATGCCGCCGTTGTAATCTTCTTTCTGGAATGCCGGAATGATAACCCGGTTAATGATCTGAGAGCTTTGAGCGTCGGTCAGCATACCCTCCAGACCATAACCGACCTCTATCCTGACCGCCCTATCCTCAACTGCTACCAGTAATAGGGCGCCGTTATCTTTTCCCTCCTTACCTATCCCCCATTCCTGGAAAAGCTTTTCAGCAAAGCCCTCAATAGTATCCCCCTGGAGACCAGGAATAGTGACGACCACTATTTCATTACCAGTTGCCTGTTCAAACTGGGAGAGCTTGCTTTCCAAGCCGCCCACCTCATCGGCTGAGAGTAGGCCGGCAAAGTCGTCCACGAACCCGCTGGGTGTGCCAGGGTCATAATAGGCGCCCGCCGCCGCAACCAAAAACGGCAGCAGCGGCAGGAAAAACCATTTTTGTACCAGAGCCATTAGCTCCTACTCGCCTACAGAACGACTTCCGGTACCTCTTCAGCGCCCTCAGCAGCCTCAAAGTAGCTGCCTTCACCAAAACCAAACCAGGAAGCGAGCCACCTGCCGGGAATACGCTTGACCATCACGTTCAGCGACCGCACAAAATCGTTATAACGCATCCTCTCAACACTGATCCGGTTTTCTGTCCCCTCTAGCTGGGCCATCAGGGTCTGAACCGTTCCGGCTGATTTCAGCTCCGGGTAGTTCTCCATAATCGCCAGCAGTCGGGCCAGCGCCCCCTCAACCTGGGTGGCGGCCTCTGCTCTTTCATTGGTGCCGGCAGCTCCGCTGTACTGGGCACGGGCAGCGGCTAGTTCGCCAAAGACTGCCTGCTCCTGCTTCATAATGCCCTGCACTGAACTGACCAGGTTCGGTATCAGATCGAAACGACGCTGATACTGGGACTCAACCTGAGCCCACTGGTTGCTGATAGACTCGTTCAGAGTCACGAACCGGTTATAGGCGGTCCAGACATAAATACCTGCTAACACCGCCACAATTAAAAGCCCCCACCAGATAGCTGTTTTGTTATTAATTTTACCCATTTTCGCAAATTTGATTTTGAACGACTTTATGAATTCATTATATCCGCGGCGGCGCGCCGGGTCTAGAAAAAAGGAGCTCCGGGCTCTCTTTGACCAATTAATAAAAATGTTGTATCGTCAAGACTCAACCTTTCGGGGGAGAAGGAGCACCTTGAGTTTTAAGGAGGCGAGGCTATGAATGTTGCGATTAAGTGGCTGCGACGGTTTTGGCACCGCGTCGGCGCCCTGGGGAATCGGTGGCCATGCTGGCCCCAATTCCGCGAGGAGCGCATCCTCGTGAAGCCGCAGCCAAGCAAGGTCAGGAGGGGCCGAGCGTGAACCGGCACATCTCATCCCAGCTTCTGCCGCTGATCGTTTTCTTGGTGGGAACGACCATAGCTGGATGCTGGGGTATGTATAGAACCCTCATGTTCGCCGGACCGCTACTGATGTTGGCGGTGGGCATAGGGACGGCCACCGTGCTTGGATACGGGATACCCCAAATGCTTGCATGGACTGTCAGCAGGGCGCTCCGCAAGACGCGCCCACGCCCGTTCATCCGGAACGAGTGTCCAAGCAAGCCCGGATTGTTCAGCATTAACTAGGAGAACCCTATGAAGTGCCCGGCATGCGATGCGGACATGATCCGCGTCAACGGCGAATGGGTGTGCACCAGGAACGACGGTCACATCCTCAGAGAGAAGGAGCAAGGATGACGACCCCGGCAAACTATCTCATCCTCGGGGCAATTCCACCACCCCAAGATCCAGAAACGATCGTTGGGGGCACCGCCTACGGTTTGCATTACCACCAGCTGACCGAGCCGGCGGATCCGAGAGCCCCGTTCCTCATTCCCTGTATTGCGGCCGGGAGCACTGATGTTCTACCGCTATCGCTGTGGAAGGCTCAGAAGCGCAAACTGACTCCGTGCCGCCGATGCTTCGTTACCGATCCGATAGCAGTCGTCTCGGCGATCATCCGGCTCCACAACCGGCTGGCCCCGATGGGCGCGCACAACTGGGGACCGGTGGCGCTCTCCGCAGACGCCGACGGCCTGGCGATAGTTCTCGGGCGCCTGATCGGAGCGTACAGAGAGTTGTCCAGCGGACAACGGGCGCTTGCCTACAGCTGCGCCCGTTTCGTACTCGTCTGGTGAGAGCAGAAGAGGAGGTAAAAACCCCGCACGACGGGGCCCATCTAGACGAATGAGCCCTGGCCCGTGCGGGGTTCTTCGTTTTTATATATTGACTAAGTTAGGGATTTATAATATGGTAGAGCTCTCGCGGCATGTTCGGGAGGAAGGAGGAAACATGCCGAATGGGACCGGTTCTTTGGATGATGTTGGGGGCGACGCCGGCACGAGACGCTATGTCCCGCTTGCGGTGACCCGGGGAGGCAAACCCGCAAGGAGTACAGTGGTAGGTGACACTCACCACTGCAATGCCGAGGGACACCCCCTGGCAGTGACCAACCCGATGTATCGAGCTGAGGCTATGCAGAGGGCCAACGAGCTCAACAGGCGGTTGGGCAGCTGACTACGGCGTCGGGAGAATTAATAAGCCCACCGAAGGAGGGTGCAGGAAACCTACGCCTTCGGTGGGCTTCCTGCATTCTGGAGAACAAGATTTATATACACTCTGCGTGTATTCTGTATAAGCTTCCGGCAGAACTCAGACAGCTTCCCCCTCCAGTGGATATCCGGCTGCTCCCCATTCACTCGTTCCCCCTTTATAATCGTAAACTTCGGTGTAGCCAGCGGCGATGAGTTTTTCGGCCGCCCCGGGAGAAGTGTTGCCAGCACGGCAATAAACCACGATCGGTTTATTTTTATCCGGAGCCAGCTTCTGTATCTTTTCTAAAAAATCCTCCGCCGCCACATCGGCGTGAACAGAGCCGGGCAGATGCCCGTCATTAAAACTCTCCTGCGATAGGACATCAATCAACGCAAAGTCCTTTCCGACATCAAGCCAGGCCTTCAGCTGACCCTTATCAATAGTTTGGTAGCTCACTCTAGTTCTTGGCGAGCCGGTTGTATAACCAGGCAAGCAGCCACCCTCCGACAAAACCGTCTATAAAACCGTAAACGGCTCCGACTAAAACGCCCAGCCAGCTAATGTCATAGCCAGGATAAAAACCCCGAACCATCAGCAACATTTCTCCGGCGTAACCATTGAAAGCTGGGATAAGGTTGAGAACGGTCATCAGGGCTACACACAGCCCCCAAAGAATCCCGCAGGTCAATCCAAATGATTTTGCGCTCAGTTTCATCTAGTTAATCTATTAAAAACGCACCAGCGACCTTTTGAATACTTTAATTTTAACACGCTCCGGACATCCAGAAATGCGAACTCCGCGCGGAGCGCGGAGTTAGTGAGCTGCCAGCGCCGGATGTGGAACCATCCGGCACTGGCAGCCCGAATGAGCGTCACGGCTGGCCCTTTGCCGTGAGACGATTAAGGGCGCCGCCGAGTGACCGTGCCAATCCCATCTGTGCCTCAACCCTATCCCACGCGAAGTGATAGGCATAGTCGAGTAGCTGGCGGATGAGGTCGCCGCCGGTAAGTCCTCGCTGCTGGTAACACCCCCCCTCAAGACCCAAGGCCCGCAGAGGACTTTCCGGGTGCATCTCGAGCCAAGCAACCCCGACAATCCGGCCCGAGTCCGGCGCACTGATGACAACCGTCAGCCCGGTGTCGTAGCAGCCAGCCCGCCGACCCTTTCGCAGGGCCGTCAGGTGCTGCTCCAGTTCCTCCGGCGAGGCGTTGGTGACACCATTGGGACACCCGCGTAGGAAACGCTCTATGGGGTCCATCGAGTGTTCACGGCAATCCCACGGCCCAAACCTAAAAGACGGCGTCTCTTCCATGACCCTATCCTTTCCGGGGAACCAAATCCCCTCCCGGTTGCTCACAAGTCAAGTTACTGGCCGATGCTCCAGTTAACAATAAAAGAGAAGTTTTGTCCAGAGTTAGACCTCCAGATAACGATTAATGGCGATAATGCTGGAAATAGCACCGATGGCGATGCTGATACCGAGTTGGGATAGGTAAAGCCAAACAAACCCTCCAGTGAACCAACTAACCAGGTCAAAATCTGGCACAAAAAGGACTGTGTAGGGAGCTATTATGTAGACTAGCGGAATGCTTAGCAGCATCACTACTGTTGCCGTCAGAAAACCATAGATGATACCCAAACCGATAAAGGGACCCCGAATAAAAAAGTTCGGGGCTCCGACCAAACGCATAATGGCAATTTCATCCCGATTAGAATAAATCCCCAACAGAACTGTATTAAACGCGACTAGAACAGCCACTATCGCCAAAAAAAACGCCAAAATAACACCCGCCGCCTCGCCCACAGTAACAATAGCTGTCAGCCTGTCTATAATAGCTTTGTTGTCTTCGTTATAACTGACGTTGTCCACCAGGGTCTCGGGCACCATATTGTTTAAGTAGGCAGCTACCACCGGCAGCTGGTCAGTTTCATTGGTTTTAACATTTAGAGAGGCAGAAAGCGGATTTTCACCGAGCTCCTCCAGTGCCTGGCCGATAGTTTCGTCTGATTTGTGCCTCCCCCTGAAAAGCTCCAGCGCCTGATCGCGGGAGACGTATTCCACCTCCCTGACCACATCCAGCGCCTCGACTTTTTCCTTAACCGCCAAAATTTCATCTTCGGGCGCGTCGGTTTTGAAAAATACACTCACATCTATCTTATCTTTAATGGACTGGAGAGCCGACTCCCCGACCGCGCCAAAGATAAATATCCCCTGGAAAACTGTCAGCACCAAAAGGATAACCACCATAGTCGCCACCGAGAGCAACCGCTGGCGCCAAAAAGTCTGGAAGGAATATTTTACGAGACGGTAGATCTTGGTAAACATTTTAAGCCAGCATATATTTGCCCTTGGCGACATCGCGAATAATGTGACCGTTGTCCAGCTGGATAACCCTGCGTCCCAATTTATTAACGATATCCCTGTTGTGGGTAGTCAAAATGACCGTCGTGCCCAGATCATTGATTTGCTGAAGAACTTTGATAACATCGGCGGCGTTGAGCGGATCAAGATTCCCCGTAGGCTCGTCAGCCACGATCAGACGTGGATGATTAACCATCGCCCGCGCCATCGCCACCCGCTGGGCTTCACCGCCAGACAGCTGGCCGGGGAAGTTCTCGGCCTTGTCACTTAGGCCGACCAGGTCTAATGCTTCACGCACCATATCGTCTATTTCGTGCTCGGGTACCCCTGCTACCTCCAGGGCGAAAGCTACATTCTCATAGGCAGTTTTAGTCGGCAGCAGACGGTAGTTCTGGAAAATAATACCGATATCGCGTCTGATCTTAGGTAGCTCCTTAGGACTCATAGAGCTGACTTCATACCCGGCAAAGCTGACCCTGCCGGAGGTCGGGCGCTCCTCACCGATCAGGAGACGGACAATGGTGGACTTACCAGCCCCCGAACGGCCGACGATGGAGACGAACTCTTTAGGTTTAATTTCAAAGCTCACGCCCTCCAGGGCGGTGTATTCTCCCCCACCATATCGCTTAGCAACATTCTCAAAAACTACCATCGCACTCGCCGTTTAAAAGCAGACGACTTAAATTCTAACATATTTATCCGCTATTTCTTAGAATCACCTGCACCAAGTTTTATCTCAGCCATAATAAACTCGTCCAGTTCCCCACCGAGAAATTCTTCCGCCTTAGATGTCTCCGCACCTGTTCGGTGATCCTTTACCATTTTGTAGGGATGGAGAACGTAGGAACGAATCTGGCTTCCCCATTCCGGCTTTTCTTTGGTCTTCAGTTCCGAAAGTTCTTTAGCTTGTTTTTCTTCCATCAAGCGGACGAGTTTGACCTTAAGCAGCTTAATCGCCCGCTCACGGTTCTGCGCCTGGGAGCGCTCTGCTTCAGAGGCGGCGGAGACGCCCGTAGGAATGTGGACGGCCCGCACGGCTGTCTCCACTTTGTTTACGTTCTGCCCGCCGGGGCCACTGGAGCGCGAGAATTCCAGACGGACATCCCCCTCCGGCACCTGAAAGCTGTCAACGTCCTGGCGGGAAAGCTCTGGTAAGACTTCTACCAGAGCAAAGGAGGTGTGGCGGAGCTTCTTCGCATCGTAAGGAGAAATTCGGACCAAGCGGTGCACTCCTGCCTCTCCTCGCAGAAAACCGTAAACGTAACTCCCTTCGACCCCGAAGGCGTTGTCTGAAATCGGTTTTGTCTTCCAGCCACGCTTAGCAGCATAGCGACGATACATTTCCAGCAACATTCCCGCCCAGTCACTGGCATCATCCCCGCCGACACCCGGGTAAACAGAAACTATCGCCGCCAGAGTATCATATCTGCCAGAGAGAAAAACCCTGATCTCTAATCTTTGGATATCCTCCTCGGAGTGAACATTCGTAAAATCAGAGATAATCTCCTTTAGAACTCCGGCCTCCTTCGTTTTCTCTTCCGCCAGGGCCCGATTTTTCTTCCACAACTCCGGATCGCTAATCTCAGCGTCCAGTTCCCTAAGTCTCTGCTTCTTACCCTCAATATCCAACCGCTCACCAAGCTGATGAACAAGAGTCTGTAAATTTTCTCCACTGCCCGGCATAACTTTACTTTATAACACCCAATCCTCTAAGGTCCTGCTTTAATTGGTCTATGCCCCGGAAAACAACACCGTGTATTCCGACCTGGTTCGCGCCCTCAACATTTACAACCAAATCATCCACAAAAACCAACTGTCGGGGCAAGAGACCTAAATGCCCGGCGGCTAACTTATAAATAGCCGGGTCCGGCTTTCTTAGTCCTACCTCGTAGGAGAGAACAACATCGTCAAAGTGTTCAAAAATGTGCCTTCTCTTAGGGGTCTGAATATATTCTGCAGAGGTGTTGGAAAGTAGGCTGACTTTGTGCTCTGCTCTCAATTGATCCACCAGGTCCAGCATGGCCTGAGAAGTTATCGCGACCCGATCTATCCACGAATACATAAGCGCCAAAATAGCATCGTCCGGACGATGAATGTTTAACTCATCAAAAGTCCGATACCAGGACTTGACACTGGTCTCCTGACCCAACTCGGCCAAGTGATAGTCGCTGTGTTCTACTGCATCCAGGGCCTCACGTTCAGACACACGTAATTTTTCGCTTATAAACTTGGCCTCCTGGATCTTGTCGCCGTACGGAGCGATAACGCCCCCTAAATCAAAAATGATGCCCTTAATCTCTGACATCTTGAGCCACCTCTCCGATATCGGTCGGAGGACCCCTTGTTTATATTACTCATATTCTGAGCCACCTCCGAGATTCGAACTCGGGACCTTTGCTTTACGAAAGCACTGCTCTGCCAACTGAGCTAAGGTGGCCGTCCTGCACCAAAGCTGCGGAACGGCAGACCCGACCATGCCCCAAAAGCTTACACACTAAGGAGACCCTCTACAAGGTAGCCTATAGCGTAGGCGATGATCGCAGCTACGCCGCCGACCAGCAGCATTTGGCAACCCAAAATCAACCAGTGCCGACGCAAGACCAGGTGCCCCAGGAAAGCGCCGACCACGAAGAGAGCCGCGCCCGTTACGACAATGGCCGAGGTAAAACTATCCGCCGTGCCAAGAACAAACGGCAGCAGCGGCAGAGAACCCGCCAGAACGAAACTGACAAAAGCCAGGACGGCCGGGGTGAAGATCTTCTTTCTATACCTCCGACCGTGTTCTTCTGCCACCTCCTCCTCGGAGAGTGAACCAAGGTAGTTGCCTGCACCCACCGCAAAACCATCCGCCAAAAGATTAGCCACGCCCATTATTAACACAACGCCCCTGGAAAGCCCAGCGCCCGTCGCCCCCGCTATCACTGCAAAGGTGGTAACAACACCGTCGTTAGCGCCAAGAATAATATCTTTGATGTATTTACTGATGATCTTGCCCACGGTCCACTTGTAATGATACCAAACCTTGAGCGGGTGAGGAGAATCGAACTCCCGCCTCGACCTTGGGAAGGTCACGTACTACCACTATACTACACCCGCCCGACTACGCTCCGATTAACATCGGAGCTTCGACAGGGCAAGCCGCTCTTTCTCCACCACCGCCTGCCCTTCCGAAGCCCTGGTGCAAACCGAGGCGGAGGAGGGTGCTAATCCCGCCTGAATCACTATTCAGCCTCCCCATCCT
>Ga0233423_10000233_pt1 | contig 32293 bp, 23 predicted proteins | sample Watercolumn_Mata_FD_180713 | JGI IMG/M metagenome (GOLD analysis project Ga0233423, IMG submission 180713) | Freshwater microbial communities from Lake Matano, South Sulawesi, Indonesia - Watercolumn_Matano_2014_112_MG | ecosystem: Environmental > Aquatic > Freshwater > Lake | place: Indonesia... | reverse complement strand
TCAAAGGCGGCATTTACTAGAGAATTATAAACTTCGACCTTCTCTTCTCCCATACACGCACCGTTACATTGGCCTAAGTGATAGGAAAAGCAATATCCACGGCATGATTCCAGGCGTAATAATTTCGGGCATAGCCTATGTGTTTTGGTAACTGCATCAAGAAATTCCTTCGCTTGCGTTTTATGTTTGAAAACACCGAGGATGGGCGCATCAGGTTTGAGATCAAGATAATCTACTGGTTCCAATTTTACGGTTAAGTAGCCTGACTCGTTTTTGATTCCTCTTGCAATTATGATCCGCCGTGTTTGTTTATCTCTTACATTATACATTGGACGAAGCTCTTTAATGAGCTTGGATTCCAGGAGAAGTGCCCCGAGCTCACCTGCTGTTTCACAGGTTTCAATTCGCCGAACGCGTCTCGTAAGCCAGCGTTCCCCACGAGTTGTAAAATGAGATCTTACACGTGTACGAATTGTTCTGCTTTTTCCAACATAAAGTAAGAGATCGTCGGAACCATAGAAAAAATATACTCCAGGTGTGTTAGGAAGTAATCCAATATTCTTTTTATCGAATGTGGTTTTCATTTTGTGAGTCTTCCCGAATGACGCCTTTTACGTCGTCGCTGTCAGCGCCATTTTCAACATGGCGTACAGTGCCACTTGTTTCGCCTGCACCAAGTGTGTTCCTTCGAAACCTGCTGCAGATAGGGGATCAATATTTAGTCCTTGCAGATAGATTCTGAACCACCCGCCTGCCTCAAGGGAGTTCTTTAAACCGGACGGGCAGGAGTTCAGAATGACTTGTCTTCCCGAACTTGTTTCGCCTGCCTGCAGCAGGCAGGGGATCTATACATAAGTCCTTGCAAACGGATTCTGAATCAAGTTCAGAACGACCCGTCATCCCGAACTAGGTTCGGGATCTATTTTTACGAATCATTATATATAGATGCTGAAATAAATTCAGCATGACCAATTCTCTGTTCTTAATTCTCGTTTTTTCTAACGCAAGGATTTAATATCTTTAAAAAGTTCGCAATAGCATCTAATCGTTCAAAAGGACTTTCACTCCTAGTAATTCTCGCCATCAACTTTAGCTGCTTCCCCTCTTGTTTCAAATGAGGATGATATGATTTCAACGCTTGAATTCGCCCCACAATTTTCTGGAATGGTGCACCATCACCTTCATAAAAATCCGTAATCTCTGGTAACGGAAAGTGCAGTGAAAGCTGATCTTCGCTCAACTCCAACTTAATAAAACCAAGCGTTGCTGCCATTTCCTTCAACTCTACTAAACAGAATAAGTGCTCAACTTCTTCCGGATACTCGCCAAATCGATCGTTCAATTCTTTGCGCATCATATCGATTTCTTCCTTCGACTCACATCTATACAACCGGCGATAGATGTCCAGTCGTTCCGAATCCTGTTCAATATAGATATCTGGAATTAACGCTTCGACATCCGTTTCTATGATTGCCTCTCCCTTTTTACTTTTGAATTCAGTTTTCTGCTCAACAATTTCCTGAAACTCTTCTTCTTTTAATTCTACTACAGCTTCCTCCACTACTCGCTGATACATCTCGAAACCCATTTCCAGAATAAATCCCGATTGTTCACCGCCGAGAAGATTTCCAGCGCCACGAATTTCCAGATCGCGCATAGCAAGATTAAATCCACAACCAAGCTCCGTAAATTCCTGAATTGCCTGAAGTCTGCGTAATGTTGCACGTGGCAGGACGGATAGGGGTGGTGTGAGAAGATACGCAAACGCCTGAATATTTGAACGCCCAACCCGGCCGCGAAGTTGATACAGCTCAGCTAAGCCAAATTTGTCGGCTCGATTGATGATAATAGTATTCACCGACGGAATATCTATACCAGATTCAATGATTTTTGTGCAGATTAGGACATCGAATTTCTTCTCCAGAAAATCCATCATTGCTTTTTCCAGTTCATGTCCTTTCATCTGACCGTGCGCAACATGGAATCTTGCGTTCGGAACATACCCCTCCAGCATCGATTGAATATGGTCGATGTTTTGGACACGATCATGCACAAAATAAACCTGCCCGCCTCGATGAAGTTCCTTCATAATCGCTTCGCGGATTAATTGCTCATCAAATTGGGCAATTTCTGTTTGAATAGGAATCCTATTTCGAGGCGGAGTATTGATAAGCGAAAGATCGCGGGCACCCATCAGAGAAAATTGCAGTGTCCTTGGAATTGGTGTGGCTGTGAGCGTCAGTGTGTCCACACTGGCACGAAGTTGACGCAATTTCTCTTTTGCAGAAACTCCAAATCTTTGTTCTTCATCAATTATCAACAATCCAAGATCTTTGAAAGCAACATCCTTTGAAAGTAAGCGATGTGTCCCAATAAGAACATCGACTTTACCCGCTTTTAATGCATCAATTACTTCTACCTGCTCCTTCCTCGCACGAAACCGTGTAAGTGCTTCCACGCGGATTGAATACCTCCCAACACGATCAAGAAATGTGTTGAAATGCTGCTGCGCAAGAATTGTTGTTGGAACTAGTACGGCGACTTGTTTATTATTCATTACTGCTTTAAACGATGCACGAACAGCTACTTCCGTCTTCCCAAAACCGACATCACCGCATATGAGTCTATCCATTGGCGATGATTGTTCCATGTCTTTTTTGACATCGAGCGTCGATTTTGCCTGATCGGGAGTATCTTCGTAAATGAACGACGCTTCCATCTCTCGTTGCCAGTGTGTGTCGGAGGCAAATGCAAAACCCTGTTCATGTTTGCGCCGTGCATATAACTTGATTAAATCGCGTGCGATATCCTTAATTTTTTTCCTGGCCCGGGATTTTAACCGCTCCCAATCCGGACCTCCAAGTTTGTGAAGTTTTGGCGTGTGACCTTCTTGAGAAGAATACTTCTGAACCCGGTTTACATAATTGAGATGCACATACAGCAAGTCATTTTCTTCGTAGACCAGTTTCATTACTTCTGTTTCGACTCCGCGTACTTTAATTTTTTGAAGTCCGGCAAACCTGCCAATGCCAAAATCCTGATGCACAACAAAATCACCACGTTTAAGCTGCTGGAGTTCTTTTTGTGAAAATCCTTTGAACTTCCTTCGTTTTGCCGTTCCTCGCCGCTTTAACCTGCCGAAAATTTCATGCTCAGCAAACACAGCAACCTGTGCAGGTGTATATATAAAACCCGAATGAATTGCTTCCTTAAGAAGCTGGTAGGAAGGTGGTGATGAAAAATCTGATGATGGTCGTACAAGCCGATCGCTATTTTCGTTAGTCTGATTCCTGAAGATTGAATCTGTATTCTCAATTTCTCCCTGCTGGTTATGCTTTATTGACTCATGATCTTCATCCTCATTTTCCCCGCCTCGCACATTCAATGTCGGCGCAGTTAATTCCTCTTCAATCAGCTCGTTTAAACGAATCGCTTCTTCCTCGGTATCGCATGAAAGCCATAGACTATATCTTTCCGATTTCAGTTTATTTAAGTGTTCCACCAACCGCTTAATACTCCCGGCCAGCGGAGGTTGAGGATGAGAATGAAAATGAATAAAACTATGATTTTGAATTGGAACTGTACCGAGTGAAGTATGGATGATCTGTGAAAACTTACCGAGACTCGAATGAAGTGACTTCCAATCAAGAATATCTGAATATCCTTCACGAAACAGCTCATTTATTTCTCGTTCTAGCAATGATGGCTCATCGAGGAAAATCGTTGCATTGGCTGCGAGGTAATCTATGAAAGATGTCTGTTGTTGTAACTTGATATCACTCGAATTAAGTTCTGGACGTTCTGTTGATAAATCTGTATTACTCTGATGTAGACTTGCCACAATATTTGCTGTTTGCAACTCACGTATAGACCGTTGCGAAAGCACATCAAACTCACGAATGGATTCAATGGTGTCTCCCCAGAATTCGAACCGGATTGGATTTTCACCAACGAATGGAAAAATATCTAAAATTCCACCACGCACGGCGAAGTCACCATATTCCTCTACGAAATCTTTTTTTTCAAAACCAAGCGATAAGAGTTGCTGTACCAATTTTTCGAAAGGATAAGTTGTGTTTGATTCTAAAGTCAGCGTTCGTTCCACAAAATTGTTCAAAGATGGTAGCTTCAATGTCAATGCTTCGGCAGAAGCAATAATGAGGAATTTTTCTGAACGGGAGAGTGCCTGCAGTGTTTCGATTTGTGCTATCGGTGCACTCATATCGAGAAGCTTTGCTGCATGTGATGGTCCGGCAACGTACAGATGGAGCGATGAATCACCAAGTAGTAACGCACAGTCATCCCGTAGTTGCTCTGCTCGATCCTTATCTGGAACAATTATAAGCATCTGTTGATTTTTCTGCTCAAAAAGATATGCAGTCACAAATGCCATAAGCGAACCGCTGATTCCTTGAACATATACAGGCTGATCTAGCTTACCAGAACCTACTTGTTCAAGAAGTTTAATAAATGGTTCACTTGTGTAGATTATCTCTTTAATTTCCGCCAGCATATTATCTTTTTTATTCTCTGACCACCATTCTTCATTATTAAAAATACCTTACCCCGATTATCGCGGAATTTCCGGACAATCAGGGTGCACTAAACTAACCAAAACTCAATTGACTTCCAAGATGTACATTAAAAAAGCCGTCTCAAGAAACTCAAAACGGCGGCGATGAACCACGGCAAGTATAAGCTTGCTTCCAAGATCCGCTTCCCTAAATGCTCCTTCCTTGAATGCTCCCAAGCTCAGCTTGGGAGCATTTTAGCTTGCCCCCCAAGCTCCGCTTCACAGCCAATTTAGCTCGCCCCCAAGCTCCGCTTCATAGCCAATTTAGCTCGCCCCCAAGCTCCGCTTGGGGGCCTCTTCCTCGATCTCTATTCTGTCTCTTTTACCACTCTGTTTGAATATTAACTAATCCTTCTTTCCCTTCATAATCTCTCGCAGTGGAATAAAGCCAGTCACATGGATTATCCACATATCCCTTTCGGACTGGATTGAAATGAATGTATTCCATCTTCTGGTACATCATCTCATCCGATACTATCGCTTCAGGATGGCTCCCTTCCTGCCAAAACTGATAGTCACTTTCGATTTTATAGCGCAACTTAGCTTGTTTCAATTTTTCAAGCAGTTTAGTATCCTTTTGCTCTTTTAAATAATCAATAATTCTACGCGCTGTATACGATTTGAATTCCTTTATCGTCTTATTCAAAGTGGTGGATTGAAGAATACAATGGAGATGAGTTTTCATTATTACATATGCATAGATTTTTGTGTTCTTTTCTCTTTGCATATAACGTAAAGATTCGATTACAATATCTGATATTTCCGGATTCACAAACATCGGTAACCACTTCACTATAGTCATAGTAAGGAAGTGGGGCAAGTTTGTGTCATATATTTTATATCGACTGCGTCCCATTTGCTCTCCCTAATTCTCTGACCACTATTCTTCATTATTAAAAATACCTTACCCCGATTATCGCGGAATTTCCGGACAATCAGGGTGCACTAAACTAACCAAAACTCAATTGACTTCCAAGCCGTACAACAAAAAAGCCGTTCCGAGCAAATCTAGAACGGCTTTCAAATACAAATTGAATACTGCTATTTCTTTTCTTCTGGTTTTCCTTCTTCTTTAATTATCTTAACTTCTTCCACTTTTTTCAACGATTCTTCTTTGCAAGTATCTGATTTTACTTTCTCACATTCTTTTGTGCTATCTTTTGCACACTTTTCTTTTGCTTCCTTTGCACATTTTTCCTGGCATTTCTTCTTGCACTCTGCGCATTTTTCACAGCATGAACCGTCGCATTCTTTTCCCTTACACTTTTCACAACAGTTACATTTGCATTTCTTTTCGCACTCTTTCTCACTCTCTTCCTTTTTTTCAACTTTCTTTGTCTTTTTTACTTCCTTAACAACCTTCTCTGCCTTTTTTCCAGATTTCTTTTCGGTCGGTTTCTCCTGAGCATAAATGACCTGCGATGCACAAACCGCCAGTATAAGAACGATTATGGATATGAGTTTCTTCATGTTTAATCCTTTATTGTTTTATTAAAAATTTGCACAAGTCTGAATTATTTTGATCTTGAGCAGTCTGAAGTGTTTAAAAATAGTGGAAAAAAATCAATTCTCCAAGTTGTTTAAGATGAAACTTGGCAGGCTTTTTTGTAGATTCAAACAATCCACAATACTCTATTATGCGAAATTTTTTTCATTCATGGCAACAGGGAATTATCTGTTTCCTGTTCTTTTTCCTTGGGTGTAAGCAGGCAGAGACACCGCAGGTAAACAGAATTCCTGAACTTCATACTTCCTCTGCATGGTTCAGGCAGGCGGTAGTCGATTTGGGTGCGCATATCCAGATGTTAACACCGCAAACAGGATTTGCATCGTCACGCGGACGGGGTCAAGAAGTTCCTGGCCACATTTATCAATTTCAAAAAGGTAAATGGATTCCGATACTTTCGTATCCTTACTCGGATTTCCCCCTGATTCAAGTAAAGGATTCAGCTTCAATTCTTCTTGTGCATCATCTTATTCATACTGGTTATTGTCGCCCTCTAATGAAACGATGGCAGAATGGAAAACTCTCCGACATTCAACTACCAAAAATTATGTGGGATCAAACCGATTATGTCATGTTCAAAGGAATTGCACAAACCGATGAAAAGCACACGTGGTTAGTAGGTCAGCAAGGAAATATTCTTTACTTCGATGGTGATAAATGTTCGAAAATTCCAAATCCTCTTTCTCCGGTCAAGCGTACCAATATGTATGAGGGAGATTTGAATGACATTTGCATGGTAACTTCTTCATTGGGATGGGCTGTTGGGCGTGATGGAAATATTCTCAAGTGGAATGGAAAAAATTGGGAATCATTTGCATCACCAACTCATAACGATCTTGTGAAAGTAAACTGTCCAGATGAGAATCATGGATGGATCGTTGGTGACAAAGGAACTCTCCTGACTTTAAATGGAAATGAATGGCACCTAACGCCCTCTGGCACACAAGAGCGATTGACTTCTGTAAAAGCGATTGATTCTCTTCATGCCTGGATTGTTGGATTAGGAACTACACTTATTAAATTCAATGGTACCCGGTGGGAAATAGATGAATCTATAAAAACGTATAATGATGTGTTTTCCGATATCGATGTTAAAAAAGATGCACTTGGCAACTATCTTATATGGATAATAGGTAACAACGGTATTTATACCAATTCCCAATCACTCGGATTTTCTTTCACCGATATCACCTCTCAATCATCATTGCGCCGTTCTGGAAGAGGTGGAATATTTTTTAGCCGCGGTGATAAGAAATTAGATATTCTAGCCCTTGGCGATGGTGGATCTCATTTGCTCTTCAGCAGAACTAAAGAGAATGTTTACTCCGACATAACACTAGACGCTAACTTTTCCGGAAATCTCAGGGAACCATTGGCCACAACACTCGGCGATGTCAATAATGATGGATTGCTCGATATTCTAGAGTTGGAATCGTTTGGTAATTTCCGAATGATGATGGGAAGATCTAACGGTTCATTTCGTGATAATAGCTCACATGCGGCACTCCAAAGCCTTCCTTTTCCCGACGCAACTGCTCAAGCCTTACGGTTTGTCGATCTGGATAATGACGGTAATCTCGATCTATATTTCTCAAATCACGATCAGCCGGATATGATGTATAGAAACAATGGAACTGGTAGTTTCACACATATTATCGATTCAACCGGCGTAACAAAACTACTTAAGCATAGATCATTCGGCGCTACATTTGGTGATTTCAACAACGACGGACTGGTGGATATCTTCATTCCATATTATATCGGAGAGAACGGAAAATTCTTTGACCTTTTCTTCAATCAAGGAAATTTTCATTTTACTCCTTCTACTGATCCCGTATTTATTACAGATGAAAATATTTCACCAACGGTTGGCGTTGCTGCCGATTTTAATAACGATGGCAACTTGGATATCATAATCCATCATCAATCCTCGCCACCCTGGATATTATTAAACAATGGCCATGGATATTTTACAAAAGTGACTTCCTTAATAGGTTTTACAGAACCAGTCTTTCAACCCGATCCTTCAAACGGTATCATGGCCGTAGGCGATGTAAACAACGATGGTTGGCAGGATGTGTTTATTGCATCCAGACTGTTTATAAACCAAGAAGGGAAAAAATTCGTCGACATAACGGAACAATCCGGAATCCAGTTCACTGGTCAACCAACATTTGCTGACGCGGATGACGATGGTGATGTTGATCTGTTCATTGGTAGCTCAGAGAATGCTTTAGGCAAGGGAGACCGTGCCGCATTATTTCGTAATAACATAAACAATGAAAATTCTATAAAGATACGTGTGCAGGGAGATATAAGTAATCGATCAGGTATTGGTACAAAGGTATATTTAGAGGATCCACTAAACTCATCGAATAAACAACTTCGGGTAGTCGGTCTCGGATCAAGTCCGATGATTATACAAGATGTTTCAGAAGTACATTTTGGTGTAATTCCAGGAAAAACTTATTCTATTCGTGTTGAATTTCAATCGGGCATGGTCCAAACACTTGAAGATGTCCATGCCGGCGAACGCTTGGAGATATATGAATCAAGTTTTCTTCCACGCATCGCAATCCGAACAATAAAATCGCTTGAGCGAACAACCATATTACTCAATTGGACGCTGGAATTACTAAAACTCCTGATCGCACTTAGTATCATCGTGCTGCTTATTCTGCTTGGTCGACAAACTGGAGCCAGAAAACTAACACAACATTGGGTATTTCCAATCTCAAGCTTAACACTTTACTTAATACTTCTGCATCTTACAATTACAGAGGGGCAGTTAACATCATCGATTATATCATTCGGGGGAGTTGTATTCGGAGGTGGAATATCCATTGCAATTGCTCGAACCATCATACGCAAACGAGAAGCTCGATATATTTCACATTTCAAATTACTTGATGTACTCGGCCATGGCGGCATGGGAAGAGTATACAAAGCACTCGATGTCAATACTAAACAGATAGTAGCGTTAAAAATTTTAAATCCGGAAATTGTAAAAGATGTGGACAATAAAAAACGTTTGCTTAACGAGGGTCAGCTTCTTAGCTCCATCACTCATCCCTATATTGTAAAAATATATGAGGTTGCAGACGCCGCTGCGACAGGATTCATTGCTATGGAATATCTACCGGGTGGTACTGTGAAACAAACACTCGAATCGTCGTATCCACTTCCATTAATCGAGATCAAGCGTATCCTACTTCAAGTGTGTGAAGGATTAAAGGAGGTTCATTCGCATAATATTATCCACCGAGATCTGAAAACAGGAAATCTAATGTTCGATTCAGATCGAAATATTCGAATAATGGACTTCGGTCTGTCAAAATCACCGCTCGTAACCACCATGACTTCGTTAGGCACCGTTCTTGGAACGCTCGGATATGTTGCACCAGAACAAATTACCAATCAAAATGTTGATCATCGAACCGATATTTTTTCACTTGGTGTTATTATCTACGAATTACTTACTAATACTTTGCCATTCAAGGGAGAAAACGAAATCGCACTAATTCATTCGATCTTCAATGTCGCTCCACCTGCTCCCTCTCAAATTAGATCGAATGCGACACCAGATTGGGATGCACTTATTTCAAAGTGTATTGCTAAAAACATCGACGAGCGATTTCAAACGGTTGAACAAGTAAAAGAAGCTATCTCCCGTTTATAAATTCTAATGGGTATCCTGCCTAATGCCGAACCATCAGCAAGTTATAATATAACTTTACCTCGTATGTCACAATTCTTCCGTTGCAGATACGGTTTCTCGTTGCTACATTAGTATAAATTCAAAAGAAATTTTATGCCTTCAATAACAGAACTTCGTCAACGATTGCAGAAAATGTTCGGCGACTCAATGAGCACGCTATCGGCAGGATTTATGGATCTAAGCGCCCAGTTGAAAGCTCCAGAAAAATTTGCCGAGGTAAGCCGAAAAGTTGACAAGCTTTTCCATTCGCTTCTGGACTCTAACCGATCACTCTCGAATGAAATAAACACACTCATTGAGCAGCACGAAAAAATGGAGCGCCAGATAGATCGTCTAAACGAGGAAAAGCGCCGACTCGAAGTTCTTTACGCCTCTGGAATTCTCTTTTCATCGGAAACAGAAATGCAGTCTCTGATGGGAAAAGCCATCGATACAGTTGTCAAGGAACTCACAGCTGACGCGGGATTTATTGTACTTGTAAATGAAGTGGGAGAACCAGATTCAATTTTTTCGCGAAATATGGATCCCGCAGACGACCCTGAGGCAAAGGAGATGAGTACAACTGTAATTCGTACAACACTCTCTCAGTCTAAACCAACTCAACTTTCCGAAGAATATGACGAAGCTTTTGCCAAACAACAAAGCGTTATACGGCTTGGAATAACTGCAGCATTATGTGTACCGCTTATTTCAAAGGGAAAAGTACTTGGAGCAGTGTACCTCGACCGGCGAAACAAGGAGCGCCAATTTATTGAAAGCGATTTGGTTTTCCTGCTTTCCTTCGCTAAACAAATTATTCATGGACTAGAAGTATCATTGGAAATCACCTCACTGGAAAAGAAATTATTGGCTGAAGCTTCGATGAAGTTCGAAGATTTACGAAAAGATTTCATGTGCGAAAATATTATTGGTTCCAGTAAAAAATTATTTGATCTCTTGAAACTTGTTTCAAAAATCGCACCAACAGATGCATCGGTAGTATTATTAGGTGAAAATGGAACTGGTAAAGATTTGATAGCTATTGCACTTCACCAAAACAGCAAACGTGCATCGAAACCATTCACGGTTATCAACTGCGGAGCTATTCCTGCCGAACTGCTTGAGTCGGAACTATTTGGTTACGAAAGTGGTGCATTTACTGGTGCGACTAAATCAAAACCGGGAAAACTCGAGTTAGCCAATGGTGGAACTGTTTTCTTCGATGAAATAGGTGAAATGAGTGTCAACTTGCAGGCGAAACTGCTTCGTGTAATTCAAACGAAAGAACTGGAACGATTAGGCAGTGTTCAAACAAAGAAAGTAGACATACGCATTCTGGCGGCAACTAATCGAAATATTCAGGATATGATTAGTAGCGGATCATTCCGTGAAGATCTATATTATCGTTTAAAGGTTTTTGAGATTACGATTCCACCACTTCGAGAGAGACGTGAAGACATATTAGAACTAACTGAATATTTTTTAAAAAAGTTCGCAGGCAATAATATAACGTACTCAATATCGGATGAAGCCTTAGAGGTTTTAGAGTTGTATTCTTGGCCAGGAAATGTTCGCGAATTAGAAAATATTATTCAGCGTGCAATCGTGCTAGCAAAAACTAATATCATCCAAACATCCGATTTACCACCAGAACTCCTCGCACAGCAATCGGATGAACCGATGACGAAACCGGGAACAAATTTACAGGATGCAGAGACAGAATTTCGGCGATGGTATATTTTAAAAACACTCCGAAAGGCAAAATCGAACACAGAAGCTGCTCAGATGCTGGGTATTAACCGTACACATTTTTATAAACTCCTTGCGCAGCTAGATATTCAAACATAGCAAATCCGAACAAACAATATTAAAGACAATTTCATGCCAGACACAGATACCAACAATACTCTAAGATTTCGATATAAATTCCAACTGGAAAATGGAGAAGAGAAACTGTTTGATGTCCTCCTCAAAGCAGACACGTTGGAAGTGATGAAAAGCCCAATTCAAATTATTCCCGAGTGGACAAAGCTTAAGTATCATCAATGCGAGAATTGCCCATTAGCAGACGACATTGAATATTGTCCGGTCGCAGTCAATATTGCACATTTAATCGAAGGATTTAAATTTTCCACCTCATATGAAAAGACTTGGGTTGTTGTAGAAGCACCGGAACGCACTTATGCACAAGAAACCTCTATACAAAACGGCTTAAGCGCTATTCTGGGAATTTATATGGTGACAAGCAATTGCCCTATACTTGATCACCTTCGACCAATGGTTCGCTTTCATCTACCGTTTGCAACTGCAACAGAAACAGTGTTTCGAATGGTATCAATGTACCTGATATCCCAATACTTCCGAGAGCGTAAAGGGCTTACTGCCGATTGGACTCTTGAAGGTCTTATCGATATTTATAAAGAGGTTGCCCGAGTAAACAAAGGAATGTGGAATCGACTTTCCAAAGCATCCGCCTTCGATGCAAATGTGAACGCTCTAATTGTCTTAAACACATTTGGTGACGCACTCCGATTTTCAATCAAGAAGGATTTAGAAAACCTCGTTGATTTCTTTCCAACTGATCTCTCGATTTAGCAAGTCTTTTGGTCTTGTTATAATTACTGGACTTCCGAGATTTTTCCATTGAATCTATTTCCTCACGTACATGTCGCATTTTGGCGACACCTGTATCAATATTTTTGTTTGTTCAATCCGACAAGGCTTTTAGGAATTTATTTTTTTTGGAAAATTTTTCAACATTTAATGTTCCTTCAGAGTCTTGGTATACAGGTTGATAATCATAATACACGAATATTCACGTTCACTAAAGAACAGGCAGATATGCATGAACTGATTTTAGTTGTAGATCCGGATACGACACATCTGCGAAAGTTAAGAGAAATTTTAAGCCGCGAGGGTTTTAATATAATGACTGCAACTGACCGGACTACGGCAATCCAAATATGCAAAAAGATTCCAGTGCAATTAGTTCTTGGTGAAGCGAAAGAATTGGGATTTGGAGAATGTGCTGAAAAAAAAGAAGAACCTCCTCATGCGATAGATCAATCGGAGTGAGGTAAAAGGATAAATCCCGCTGCATAAGAGGGGAAGATAGCAGCGGGTATCCTTTTAAACGTGCGGAAGGACACAAAATCAATAAAAAATAGGGCAAAAGTATTGCATATCTACAATCTTCTCACAATATTATACGGCGATTATTTGAACTTTACGGGATTGAAATTCAAAAATTTAATTAATAACCAATTTACCACCACATAAGGAGATTTCTTATGAAATCTATTCTTCGGTTTTTAATAGTAATAATTTGTGTTGTATCGCTGATTGGAACTACAGCTAATGCACAAGATCTTGCGGCTGAGTTAGCAAAAGTTGGTACAGCAAACGTAAACAACTATGTAGGGCCACTATTTACAGGTTTTGCAGCTGGCTTAAATTCTGCTTTTTACTATTCAGCAGATTTACATGATATACTAGGTTTTGACGTTTCTGCAAAACTTTCTATAGCAAAAGCAACTGATGAGGAGAAAACTTATGATTTTATTACTCCATCAAGAATTAATATCAAGGGACCTGGTGGAGTTCAAGTGGCATTGAACGCCGGTGTCGATTATGATGCAGTAGTTACTGGTGTACCAACTGTTGTTGGTGCTTCTGATGTAGAGAAAAATGTTCGAATAAAACCAACAAGCGTATTTTATTCTTTATATACAGCTGCGAATCAGGGAAGTGATGTGTTGTTTCCTATTCCAGCCGGATTATCAATTCCATCAGTATTTCCTACTCTGCAAGCTGCCGTAGGTCTACCGTTCGGTATAGAGGTTATGGGTCGTTATTTCCCAACAATCTCAGACGAAAGTTTTGGAAAATTTAGTTACTGGGGTTTTGGCTTAAGGTATGATATCGACCAATGGATACCATTGTTCCCTATTGACATCGCAGTTCACTTCATGACACAAAAGATGAATTTCAAATCGCCTAAAGATAAGGATGTATTTTCGGCTACTGGTACTGCCTATGGCGTTGAAATCAGTAAAAGACTTCTCATCCTCACCGTGTATGGTGGATTCCAATTAGAAAAAGCAAAGTTTACACTCGGTGCGATTGATGGACAATTTACAACTGCAGACGGTACTGTTACGCCATTTACAATCCCAGAACAACCTTTCGAAGGAAAGAACAAATCACGTGTTACCGTTGGTGCTCGTTTGTTATTACTTCTTATCAATGCGCATGTTGAATACAGCATAGCGAAGACCCCAGTAATTTCCGCTGGTGTTGGCATCTCATTACGCTAAATGAGAATGTAACCTTCGCAAGTTTAGAAGGTATGAAAGGCTGATCCTGCAGAAGGATCAGCCTTTTTTGTTTGATAGACTCCCGATATCTTCCACTGTTTATGCTATTGAGAGACATCGGGAATCTACCAGCTTATCGACGTTTCGCTTTCTGCCAAATTCTTCGTATCTTATGATTGCCTCAGGTAGCCAATCGGCTCTGGGGCATTTTTTATTCAATAGAGAGATACACGGCAAGTAAAGTTCGGGAATTTTACATCTATTAATGCAACAAGCACAATACATACGTAATATCGCCATTATAGCACACGTTGACCATGGCAAAACTACCTTAGTAGACCACATGTTGAGGCAGACTGGTACGTTCCGAGCAAATCAGGATGTTGGAACGCGTGTAATGGATTCGAACGAATTAGAGCGCGAGCGCGGAATCACCATTTTGGCAAAAAATACCGCTGTAATGTATAAAGATCCCGCGAATGATAGGACGTATAAGATCAATATTGTAGATACACCAGGGCACTCCGATTTTTCCGGTGAAGTAGAACGCACACTGAAAATGGTCGATGGCGTTTTGCTCTTAGTTGATGCCGCAGAAGGACCTCTACCTGGTACCAAATTTGTTCTAAAAAAATCGCTCGATCTGGATCTTCGACCGATTGTCGTAATCAATAAAATAGATCGGAAGGATGCACGAGCGCATCAAGTGTTGGACGAGGTTTTTGAATTATTTCTTTCACTTGGTGCACATGATCAGCAGCTTGATTTCCCAACAATCTATTGTATCGCGAAACAGGGAGTAGCTAAAAAAGAGCTCGAAGAAGAAAGTACAAATCTTCAACCTTTGTTCGAGGCAATCGTCAATCGCGTTCCTCCTCCAGCTGGCGAGGTTGACGGAGCATTCAAAATGTTGGTAACAACAATCGATTATAACGATTATCTTGGGCGCCTTGGCATCGGACGTGTTTCACAGGGAACCATTCGGCTTGGAGGTCCGATGAAGGTTATTCATAGAGATAGTACTGTTGAAGATGCCCGTGTAACAAAAATCTATACATTTCAAGGGCTGAAAAGATTTGAAGTAGAAGAAGCTGGAACAGGAGATATCATAGCTCTTGCAGGAATGGAAGACGTTGATATAGGTGAGACTATTGCAGACGCATCCGATCCGACACCTTTACTGTTCGTTGCTATTGAAGAGCCAACACTTTCTATGAATTTTGTTGTGAACAATTCACCATTCGCCGGTCAGGAAGGAAAATACGTAACAACGCGCCATTTAGGAGAACGTTTAACTCGTGAGCTTCGGTCAAATGTAAGCTTACGTGTAGAACTAACTGATTCCCCTGATATTTTTAAAGTTAGCGGCAGAGGAGAACTGCATCTCGGAATACTTATCGAAACCATGAGAAGGGAAGGATACGAATTTCAAGTCTCACGCCCAGAAGTCATTCTAAAACGTATTGATGATGTTATCTGCGAACCAATCGAACATGTCATTATCGATGTGCCGGATGAATACGTCGGTGTAGTTATTGAAAATCTTGGCAAACGTAAGGGCGAAATGCGTCATATGCTTCAGAACCAAGGAAATACTCGTGTGGAGTTTTTCGTACCCGCCCGAGGACTTATTGGATTTCGTTCTGAGTTTATGACGCAGACAAAAGGAACCGGAATTCTTCACCATAATTTTCAAGGATACGAACCATACAAAGGTGAGCTCTCTCATCGCACAAGAGGTGCATTGATTGTATTGGAAGATGGTGAATCAGTCGCTTATGGAATGTGGAAATTGCAAGAACGGTCTACTTTCTTTATCGATCCTGGAATTCGTGTGTATGCCGGCATGGTTGTTGGCGAAAATTCACGAGAATACGATATGGTGGTTAATGTCTGTAAGACAAAGCAGCTTACAAATATGCGCGCTTCTGGCTCTGATGAAGCTGTACGTCTTGAACCACCGCGAATTCTAACTCTAGAACAGGCAATCGAGTGGATTAGCGAAGATGAATTTGTTGAAGTAACTCCGAAATCCATACGTCTTCGTAAAAAATATCTTGATCATAATGAACGTAATCGGATCTCGAAGAAAAAAGCAGAGACAATGGACGAGTTGTAGCCATCGAATTCTGCGTTCGTTAAAATAAAATTTCTTTCGTCTGAATCCATAATTCCAATTTATTGATCCAAGATGTTCTCAAAACGCACACAATGGACTACCATACCAAATCGGATTTCCCTCCTTGTTGAACAAAAACGAAGACGCGGCGAAACGATTATTGACCTAACAGAATCAAATCCGACGATTTGTGGATTCGATTACCCCGAAAAAGAAATCCTATCCGCCTTATCGCAAGAATCGGTGATGAAATATAAACCCGAACCTCGTGGATTACTCCAAGCGCGCGAAGCTTTATCGGCATATTACACCTCTTTTGGAATATATATCAATCCGGAGCAAATTGTCTTCACTTCAAGCACAAGCGAAGCATATTCTTTCCTGTTCAAACTTTTATGCAACGTTGGTGATAACGTTCTCATTCCGCGGCCAAGCTATCCGTTACTCGAATTTCTTAGCCAAATCAACGACATAGAACCTAAACAATACCGGCTGATTTATGATGGTGAGTGGCACATCGATTTCGAATCGCTGAAAATGAATCTGACCAATCGGACTAAAGCCATCTTACTCGTGCACCCAAATAATCCAACAGGTTCGTACATCACACAAAAAGAATTTGACGAGATCTGTAATCTCGCCGCAGAACACCAGTGTGCAATAATTATTGATGAAGTCTTTTTACCATATTCAATAAATAGTGACAATCCAAAACAATACATACTTGAAATTCCCGATTCCGTACTTACTTTTTCGTTAAACGGAATATCAAAACTGATAGGCCTTCCTCAGCTAAAGCTCTCGTGGATTATCATACAAGGCAATTCTCAATTTCGCGCCGAAGTGTTAAATAGACTCGACATTCTAACCGATACATTTCTTTCTGTCAATACACCTGTCCAATTTGCACTTCCAACACTTCTCAAATATGCGCCGGATATTCAAAAACAAATCTTATCCCGCATCCGATCAAACTATACATCGTTATTAAATTGCTTTGCGCAATCAAAAGGATCTATTCTTAATACTGAGGGTGGATGGTACGGAATACTAAAACTACCACAGAAGCAAAGTGATGAAGATTGGATATTAGAATTCCTGATGAAAGCTAACATACTTTTATTCGCAGGGCATCTGTTCGAACTTGAGCAGCACTCAACTGTAATAACCAGCCTTTTGCCACCCACAAATACTTTACAAGAAGCTTTAAGGGAAATATTCCATATCGTTGAGTGAAAAGGAATTCATTTGAAATACCTGTATTTTCTGCAATTGTGAATTCTTCCAATTAACGGAATTTAATTCCTGATAACCTTGCTTCTCCTATTGACAATGATTAAACTGATTACAGGTTAAATAGTAAGTTCTTTTAAACTCAAATATCATAATCCACCTAACAAGGAGAGTCTTTTATGAAAAAACTCATGCTTATATTGACGCTTGTTTTTTCCGTTATTCTATCTCAAGTAGTTTATACACAAGAACAACCAGCAGAGAAAAAGCCAGAGCCAACAGCAGTAAAGGCCGAAAAGAAGGCAAAGAAATCCAAGAAGGAAAAGAAAGCAAAGAAAGTTAAGAAGGCAAAGAAAGTGAAGAAAGAAGCAAAAGCTGCAGAACCAAAGGTTGAAACAAAATAACACGTTTTAGTTCCAAATCTTTACAAAGCGAGGATAATATCCTCGCTTTTTTTATTTGTATTATTGATTCTTTATTTAAATACGTCTACTTTTTCACTGACTTCATTTTAGGAGATTTTGCATGCCTGGACAAACAATAAAACCAGATGATAAAATTGCTCGTGTTTCAGTGCTTCTCCGTCAAGTAGACGAAGATGTTAAAACCCAGAATCTTGATCAAGCGCTAGAGCGTATTCGCAAGGTTTATGAGTACGATATCAAAAACATTTACGCTCGTGCATACGAAGAGCGCATATTAGTGATGATGATGGAAAAAGACCGTAAGGCCGTAATGATCGAAGCCGAAAAGAAAGCGGAGGCACAAATTGATCAAGAGGTGAAGCGTCGGCTAAAAGAGTTTTACAAACAGCAGGAAATAGAGACCCTAAAAAGGGCCCAGGAAGCAAAAAAGGAGGAGGCTCTCGAAGATCGGGCTAGAAAAGCTTCTGTCAATGAAGTACAGGAAATCTCGCACAAAGACATTAGTGCGATCGAAAAAGATACAGCACGCAGAATTGAAGAATTAGAAAAGAAGCTCCTATCGCAAATTCAACATGCTACATTGGCTATTCCAATAGGTGCATCGGCTAGCACAGAACAAATCCGGGTAGAATACGAGGCAAAAATACAACAATACAAAGCTCAAGTAGAAATTGCCGAATCTGAACGAAAGAAAATTCAGGACGAAGCATTTCTGAAATTGAAGGAAGAGCAGAAACGTTCGCAGGAAGAATTAATGCATCGGATGGACGAGGAGAGAAGTTCGATTATCGAACGTGAAGGCGCGAAATCAAAACAACGAGAAGTCGATGCGTATCGGACAATGATGATGTTGATGATGCAACTTGCCATTCCAGCAGAGGTACAAACTTCACTTTTACAATCTTTAAAAATATCCTTTTCCATTAGCGATACTGAACATATGGAAGTTGAAAGGACTGTTCAGGTTAATGCATATATTGGAGCTGTCCGAACATTATGGCAGACTGGAAAACCAACTGAAGATGATTTAGGCCATTTAAAGAACCTTCAACACTTCTTTAAAATTTCGGATAGTGAACATGAATCCATAGTAAAACGTGTGAAAAAGGAACTTGGCATGCCGGATGAAACTGCGGTGATACTAGTTATTGATGATGATCCTTCAATTCGTAAATATGTCGAACATATTCTCAGGAAAACATATCTCAGCGTATTTACAGCAGCATCCGCAGAATCTGCGTTAAATGAAATTGAAAAAATTCACCCTTCGTTAATCATTAGCGATGTCAACCTTGGATCTGGTGTGATGAGTGGATTTTCATTCTATGAAAAGATTATTGCTGGTACATACGGCGAAAATATGAAATCCATGCCTTTCATATTAATGAGCTCTTTGGAAGATGATTTCTTTGTACGTTCAGCCAAGCAGCTTGGTGTTAAAGCCTATCTTCCAAAACCTTTTACTAGGGAATTGATAGAAACAACAGTAAAAAATGTATTGGAATAATTTGATCAAAACCGACAATAGGAAGCGACAGGTGTTGGTTTTTTAAGAATCTGAAGCAAGTACGTTTATATCCGCTCGCACTGCTCAATCAGAATCCAGCCTACTTTTCCGTCAACTAGCGTAATTTTCACCCAATCGCCAACCGCATCTGTGACACGAACTTTTACTCCTTCATGAATAACAAATGCATCGACACTCTTCAAATCTGGCGAAGATTTCGCTGTTACGGTATGCGAAGTTATTATTGCTTTATCGTGGGAAGTTTCCTGAAATGTCTGGAATCCCATCATTACCGCCCATATTACTACCGAAATTAGCGAAGCGAAAAAAACAAACCGTGCAATGCGTATGATCTCCGATCGGAGAACAAGATACATCAAGGCTAGCGATACGAACAAGAGAATCCAGCTAATAAAAAAAGACATTCTGACTGTGTCTGTGGAGACTAACGAACCGATTGTGCGTATCCATTGAATAAGAAACATTTCTGGTAATGGCTCAAGCCGATCGATAGTTTTAAGATAAACTAATTTCAAATTATGTTCGATGTCGGGGTCATTCGGTCGTAATTGCGATGCCCGTTCATAGGCAAGAATTGCTTGTGCAAGCTGTTCATTTCTATAGTGAGCATTGCCAAGGTTAAAATATACTTCGGCGCTTGCAATGCCCTGTTTAAGAATACGGTCATATTCTCGAATAGCTTCTTGGTACTTCCCGGCTCGATAAAGTTCATTCCCACGTGTAAACACGTCATCAGGAGTCTGTGCAAATGAATTTTGCAGAATGAAAAGCAGACAAGCAGTTATCATCAACCATTGAAAACGACTCATGCCGCACTCCGTTTCCCGAACATGCGTTCGATACCATCAATTGCTTTTGCGGCATTGTCAAGCAATTCTTTTCGTTTTTCTGTTGTATCGGAAGCTGGCGCATATCGAATAAACTCAACTTGTTCCAGGCATGATTTCAGCAATTGAATGACTTCGTTGCTCACATTCCTGTTTCGCAATTGTATTAATGCATCTTCTAGAACAAATGTCGCTTTTGGAGTTCTTAACTTATGTTCCAGATATTCAGTTAGTGCTTTTAGCACTTCAGCATAATAATTTTCACTTTCACCTTGTTCAAGCATTGCTCGAGCTTTTTTCAATCTTCTAGAAGCTTCGCGCCCTGCTGTTTCAAAAAGTAACCGGGGCATATCTCCATAAATCTTCTCCATTCGCTTTCGGAATGTCCAGGCACCAAGAAACACCAGCGGTGGTAATATCATTCCAAATAGGAACCATTGCTTTGATCCGGTTTCATCCAAGCGCTGAAGGTGTCAAATTGATAACTTAAGGAATCTGATGTCTTCACCAAGAATGCGAACATCTTCTTTTGCACTAATATTCGAACTTGATACGGAAAAATCTTTTCCTGGAGATATTGTAAACTCGAATTTTGGAGAACGCTGTGTTACAAATTCCTTTTTATCTAAATCGAAATACACAAATTGCATTGGTTCAAGCGTACGTTGGCCGGGATTACGGGGAATAAGTAAGTACTCGGCCGTTTTCTTCCCCCGAATAATGCCACCATCTCGAGAAATTTCTTCGGAGATTTTCGGTTCATACGATTCAATATCCGCCGGAAGCTGGGGCTTTGGCAATGAAACAAGCCTTATATTTCCTGAACCAAGTACCGCCAATTTCAATGTAATGGGATCACCGGCCTTAATATTCTTCTTGTCGACATTTGCACTAAAAGCAAAACGGCCTATCGCACCTGAAAATCCTGAAGGCGTATTCACAGGAAGTGGATCAACAGTTATTGTAAGTGGATTTGACTTTATCTCTGTATTAACCGTCTGCACTTGTTGAAAGAATGGATCGTTGAAAAATTGGTCGAATGGATCGTTACTCCGTCGCTTTGTTTGCACTTGCACCGCGCAACGAACCTCCAGTGGGGCAATTCTCAAATTCCCTGCCTGAGTTGCAAATAATGCAGTCTTTTTTATCATTGCCGCACGATACTGCTTTCCGTCTATTACTTCATTGACTAACGTAGGTTGTTTTGGCAATTCGAAATCTTCGCTCCAAAAGCCATCAAAAGTGGGGGCTTTTACGAGATCATAACCGGAAACAGATACTCTCAAATATAGTTTAAAGGTGATAATTATTTGCTCGCCTAATCGAACTCGATGTTTATCGGCAAACGCTCTTACGAGAACATTATCTCCAATATCTGTAGAAACCTGATCTGGTTGTTTCTGCTGCTGTTTCGGTTTTCCTTGTGTTACTTCAATTTGTATTGGATCGGTTTTTAATATCTTTCCTTTGTATTCAACAGTTGCAGCACCAATGGTCATTTTGCCCGGCTGACGTGCATAAAGAACATAAGTATAACTTATAGAAGCAGACATTCGACCATTTACCCACTGCATATTGGTCGATTGATTAGGTCCCGAAAGAACAACACAAGTTCCAAAATCAGGTGCTTTTAAATTACGCACACTGTTTACATCGCTTCCAGAAAATGTGAACGTTATCTGGAATTGTTCATTAGCAGCAACTTTCGTCTGCTCTACAGATGCGGAAAATGTTCCATCTTGTGCAAAGACAGTGAATACTTGAATAACAAGTATTAATGTAACAATTAATAAACGCCCGCTATTAAACAAGTATTTTTGTATCACTTTCCGTTTAGTCATTAATTCCGGTTTTTTGATCATCCGCGAAGGAGAACTTTCTATTTGCTCTACCAGTCTTTTTCTACTCGTACTCGAATTGCTTCACGTTTATGCAGGTTCTTTTGAACTTCTTTTTCTTTGTTCCGTAATACATCAAGAATTCTATCAGCTTCCTGTTTTGGCATCTGATTTTTCTTCTGAACTTGCTGAGTTTGATCTTGCTTTGCCTGTTCTTGCTTTTGTTGTTGACTTTGCTGCTGCTGGTTTTGTTGGTCTTGCTGTTGTTCTTGTTTTTTCTGCTCGTTTTTCTGATTCTGTTTCTGATCTTGTTTCTGCTGCTGTTGCTGTTTTAACTTCTCCCGGGCCATTTGCAAGTTGTATCGGGTATCTTCATCGTTCGGATTGAGGCGTAGCGCCTGCTTATATGCTTCAATTGCTTCCTGAAATTTATTGGCTCGATACAATGAATTTCCAGCATTATAATACCCAGATGCTCGTTCCTCCGGTAATTTCATCCCAGTGCTGGAATTACCATACTCCCGCAATGCTTCTTCGAAGCGCTGTTGTTTATAATACGAATTTCCAAGGTTAAATTGAGCTTCTTTTGATTTTCCATCTTTTTCCAGTGCCTTCTTATATTCTACCTCGGCATCACCATATCGCCCTTTTTCATAAACACGATTACCTTCATTCACATGCGAGCGGACTGTTTGTGCGATGATTGTGCCAGTTCCAAGAAGTATTAGAACAAGTATTGTTGTAGCTATTGGAAGCAACTTCTTCAATCGCGCAAAAAGTTTTCCGCGACGTTCAGATAGTATTACTTCAATCATTAAGAAGAATAATGCAAATGCCAGTGGATATTCGTAACGAGTTTCAAATCCCGTTACTTGTTTTGTTCCAAATTCTACTTTTTCCAAAGAAGCCAGTTCTTTAAAAATGTCATCAATTTCATTTCCACCGCTCGTTGCCCGACGATACGATCCGCCTGTTGTTGCTGCAATTTGTTGAAGCATTGTCTCGTCTAATTTTGAGAGCACTATACTCCCCGACTGTTCACGTTTATAATCTACACGATCACCCTGTTGATTATAAATAGGGATAGGTCCGCCATCAGGTGTACCCATGCCCACCGAATAAATACGCACATTGGCTTTCTTAGCGTCTTCTACGGCACCTAGAACATCTCCCTCTGTATTTTCACCGTCGGTGACAATTACAATGGCTTTTTGTGTAGGCGCGTCGTTTGAGAAAGATTTCAATGCTACTTCTATCGCACTTCCAACCATTGTCCCAGGCACAGGTACTGCATCGACATCTATTGCTGAAAGGAATAAATCTGCAGCCGCATAATCTGCAGTTAAAGGAAATTGTACAAAAGCATCTCCTGCAAATACAACCAATCCCACTCGATCACCCGAGAGTTTTCTCAATAATTCAGATACATCACGCTTAGCCTTCTCGAGTCGACTGGGACGAATATCCTCCGCTTTCATGCTTAATGATACATCCAGTGCAACAAATAGATCGATACCTTCCCGTTTAACCTCTTCCAACCTTGTTCCCACTTGTGGATTTGCAATCGCAAGGATAAGACATGCTAATGAAAGCAGAACAAGTACTTGTTTAACAATTCGTGCAGCCATGCTTGCCTCGGGTGCAAGGTGCTGAAAAAGGCTATCACTGACAAATCGACGAAGTTGTTTTTTTCCCCAGATATTAACAAATAAGAATCCGGCGGCTAGTATTGGGACACCAAGGAGCAACCAAAGATAATCTGGATGTTCAAATCGGAGCATGGTTTGTGTTTAGTTGTTAGTTATAGTATTCATTCTAAAATATATGACCGTGAACGCTGTTAAGGATTCTTTCTCAATATTGTGCTAGTTAATATTAACTCTAATAGAATTGCGATCAGACCAGCAAACAGCCATTTTCCGTATAGTTCAGAGTATCGTTTATATGCTGTAACTTCGATTTTCGTGCGCTCTAGTTGATCAATTTCTTTATAAATCGCTTTCAGCTTCCTATTGTCGGTTGCGCGAAAATATTTACCACCTGTCATTTCCGCTACTTGCGTGAGGGCCTTTTCATCTAAATCTACCTGCATAAGCTGTCGACGTATACCGAAAGGAGTTTGCACTGGGTATGGAGCTTCTCCTCGTGCACCAACACCCACCGTGTATACTCTAATTCTATAAGTTGAAGCAATACGCGCTGCTGTGATGGGATCAATTTCTCCTCGATTATTTACACCGTCAGTTAAAAGGATCATTACTTTACTTTTAGCTTTGCTCTCTTTAAGCCGATTCACACCGTTGGCAATCGCTAGACCAATTGCTGTGCCATCGGCGATCATACCATTTTTCACATCTCGTAGTAAATTTTTCAACACCGGATAATCTGTTGTGAGGGGGCATTGAGTAAAGCTTTCCGCTGAGAAAACAACAAGACCAATTCTATCGTTCGATCGTCCGTCAATAAATTCGGATGCCACCTGCTTCGCCGCTTCAATTCTGTTAGGATTAAAGTCTTCTGCGAGCATACTTCCGGAAATATCCAACTCAAGAACAATATCAATCCCTTCTGTTGAGATATTTTGCTTATCTGATACCGACTGCGGCCTGGCAAGCGCAACAATTAATAACGCGATGGCAGTCATCCGTAATACGATTGGTGTATGTCGAAACCGCTCTCGTACTGTCTTTGGAATATTCTTGAAAACATGCAATGACGAGAATTGCAGACGAATATTGTATTTCTTCCTTCGCCACCAAAGATAATACCCAATAGCTGGCAACAGAAGTAACAACCAAAGAAAAAGTGGATTTGCAAACTTATCACCGAGCATCGGCAGTTGCTTCCTCCATTTGAGGTTCGTTTACTTCCGGCGTTTTAGGAACCATTGCACGCACAATTTCATATGCTACACGCATTTCATTTTCATGATCTTCGGGCGTTGGTTGATATTTAGCAAACTTGACTAAATCCGCAACGAGGAAAAATGATTCCATTTCTTTCCAAACTAGGAGTGCTTCGGGAATGTGCTTCATTTGCACAAGTATTTCAGCGGTTGTTAATTCAAGCGCAATGATCTCCCACCGTCTTTCGAAAAATCGTCTGATAATCTCCGTGACCTCTGAATAATACTCCTTAACCAATCCCTGTTGCCAGAGTTTCTTTTCTTCAAGAATCCGCAAGGCCGTAAGCGCCTCACGATGAGGCGGAATTATAACCTTTACATCGGCAAGCAGGTCTCTTTGTAGTTTCTTTTTCTTCCAATAGACGTAATAACCAACGCCTATCAGCAAGAGAACAATCAATGCGATTAAATATGGAATATAATCTTCGAATAACCAGGGTGCGTCCAAAGGAGGTTTTATATCTTTAATTTCTCCCTTTGGATCGATTGCAACTCCTGTAATTGTGAATAGGAGTGAATTTGTGTAAGCCTTGTACGCTGCCGTATCGTTTTGTTTTCTATATTGGAATTCAATCGGCGGTAAAAATACTTTTCCAGAATCAATTGTACTGATACGAATGACCCAGAGTGGTTCCATTCCATTTCTTACAAAGCTAACCGCTTCAAATGGACCAATGCTATCTTTAACAACGGGACCAATTGTATCTATAGGCGTGTTAAACTGCCCTTCTATACGTACATCAATCCAATCGCCGATACGAAATGTATTGCCTGGCGAAGTTGCAATAAGCCGGACATCTTGAGCGGTTACAAGAATGGATGTGAACATGCACAGAAACAAAACGTATCTGATGGTTACCATCGTCTCTCCCTGAGGCGGAAGAAATCCGTGAGTGGTTTTAGATACGGTTGATCAAGCTGCACAATCACATCGTCTAATCTGGATTTAATAAATAGGGATTTGCGCGCATCTTGCACACGATTAGTATATTCACGATAAAGAGAACGGACTTTCGGATCGGAAGTATCAATCAACCTTGTTACACCCGACTCTGCATCGCGTAAATTAATCAGCCCTACGTTGGGCAATTCATTCTCACGTGGATCCTGCATAACAATACCAATAAGATCATGCCTCTTTCCGGCAATTCGAAGCGCAGCTTCATATCCACTATCCATAAAATCAGAAATTACAAAAACGATTCCACGTTTTTTCTGAACATGGTTAAGATATTCTAGCGAAGCTTTCAAACTTGTTGAAGAGCTAGTGGGTTCAAATGAAAGCAATTCTCGGACAATTCTCAGCGCATGTGCTCGACCTTTACGTGGAGGCACAAATTTTTCTATTCGGTCTGTAAAGATAATTAATCCAACTTTATCATTATTCTTCATCGCTGAAAATGCGAGAACGGCGCTAATCTCAACGGCAATTTCATGTTTCAACGCTGTCTGAGATCCAAAGAATTGCGATCCACTCATATCCACCATTAAGAGGACAGTAAGTTCGCGCTCTTCTTCAAAAATCTTTACAAAGGGATGATTAAACCGCGCTGTAACATTCCAGTCAATGGTACGCATATCATCACCAAATTGGTACTCGCGAACCTCCGAGAATTCCATTCCGCGCCCTTTAAATACGGAATGATATTCACCTGAGAACACTTGATTTACCAATCCCCGCGTTCTAATTTCTAATTGTCTAACTTTTTTTAGTAGTTCTTTTGTTTCCATAGAACTATGGTGTTTTGTTAATCAACCGTTGAATCAATAGTAACTAAATGGACTAGGGTACTTCAACATGGTTCAATATCTCGGTCACAACTTGTTCTGGAGTAATTTCCTCTGCCTCGGCTTCGTACGTAACAGCAACACGATGTCTCATAACATCCGGGCAAATCGCACGAACATCTTCTGGGATTACATACCCCCGGCGTTTGATGAATGCATGTGCTTTTGAAGCCAGGGCAAGATTGATACTTGCTCTTGGTGAAGCGCCGTAGCTAATTAACGGAGTAAGTTTATCCAGCTTAAATTTCTTTGGCTCGCGTGTAGCAAATACAATATCAAGAATATAGCGTTCGATCTTTTCATCCATATAGACTTGTTTCACTACATTACGTGCAGATAGAATTTCCTTAGGTGATACAACCGCCTTGACCGTTTTCTCATTCCCTAAAACATTTTGACGCATAATTGCCATTTCCTCTTCACGCGATGGATAGCCTATCTTTACTTTTAACATGAATCGATCGACCTGAGCTTCCGGCAAAGGATAAGTGCCCTCTTGTTCAATAGGATTCTGCGTGGCAAGCACTAGAAATGGTTCTTCTAGCTTGAATGTTTCTTCACCAATAGTCACTTGTCGTTCTTGCATCGCTTCAAGAAGCGCACTTTGTACTTTTGCTGGCGCACGGTTTATTTCATCCGCAAGAATGAAATTCGAAAAAATTGGACCCTTTCGAGTAAAAAATTTACTGTCTTTTTGATTGTATATCATCGTCCCCACAAGGTCAGCGGGCAATAAATCTGGGGTGAATTGAATGCGTTGAAATTTTGCGTTAATAGCTGCAGCGAGAGTTTTGATGGCAAGTGTCTTTGCTAATCCGGGCACGCCCTCTAATAAAATATGTCCATTACAAAGCAGACCAATTAGCAATCGGTCAACCATCTGCTTCTGTCCAACAATAATTTTACCAACTTCAGTTGTCAGCGATTCAACAAATGCACTTTCGTGTTGAATCATTTCATTTATAGTTTTTATATCCACTGTACGCTCCTCTTAAAATGTACTTTTCTTTCATGTCAATTTAGTACAGACGCACTATTGGTACTCTCTGTTCCCTTTGTTCTTCTCAAAACGAATCGAGCCACGCGACAAATTCAAATATGAACCTGCTGGCGGCTCGGTTTCTCTATACACCCGATTAATCTGTATCACAATCAAATTGAATGTAAGAAGAAATCACTCTCAATGCAATTTCCGGTATAATACAAGCCATTCGTATGGAACCTCTAATATCATCTTCATTGTTTTATAAAAAAACACAGGACACATTATGAATATAGAACTAGAAAATTCTCATTCGCGGAAAGTAGGCTTAATAGGAACAGGTTTCGTAGGATCGTCATTTGCATATGCGTTGATGCAGCGAGGAATTGCTTCGGAACTTGTACTAGTAGACGCAAATGCAGAAAAAGCAATAGGCGAGATGATGGATTTAAATCATGGACTTTCGTTCACCACTCCCATGAGAATAACTGCCGGCAGTTATTCCGATCTTGCTGGCGCGAATGTCGTTGTAGTGAGTGCGGGTGCTTCTCAGAAGCCAGGTGAATCTCGCCTCGATCTTCTTGCAAGGAATGCAGTAATATTCAAATCTATTATCCCACAGGTTGTTCAACATAATCCGCATGGAATTATTCTTATCGCGACAAACCCAGTCGATATCCTAACATACATCTCATTGAAGGAATCCCATCTTCCGTCCAATCAAGTGATAGGATCCGGAACAATCCTAGATACATCCCGCTTTCGCTTCTTGCTTGGCCAGTATTACGGAGTTGATTCGCGCAGTGTTCATGCTTTCATAGTTGGAGAGCATGGTGATAGCGAAATTCCAATCTGGAGCCTTGCTAATATAGGTGGAGTACGATTACAGGAGTTCGCACCTTTGAAGAACAAACAGTACAACGAGAATGATATGAATCAATTATTCTTAAGTGTTCGTGATGCAGCATATGAAATAATCAGGCGGAAAGGTGCAACATATTACGCTATTGGACTTGGCTTGGTATCAATTGTTGAAGCAATATTGGGTAATTTTCGTTCCGTCCTTTCCATTTCAACTCTTATGACCGGGCAGTATGGAGTGGATAATATTTGCCTCAGTCTTCCTTGCGTTATTGGTACTCACGGTGTAGAAGAGGTATTAATTCTCCCGATGAATAAAGAAGAAGAAGACGGATTTCGTGCATCAGCCAAGAAATTGAACTTGACGCTACAAGAAATCAAGTAATCCTATAAAACTTAATTTTTTTTGCACTTTACTTGTTACGTTAACCATCTGATGTATTGTAATTCATCAAGAAAACATCTATTTTGAACTTATTGCGAATCCAGGGCTGACAAATCTTCTCATAGTTTTCCTGCCAGTATTTGACTCGCGAAAAATAAAACGTATGTACACCTTGTATCGGTAACATAACAATCGATTACTAGGTAATTCACTTTTTGAAGGAGATATTTATGAGAATCTATGTTGGTAACTTAGTGAAAGAAATTACAGAAGCTGAATTGAAACAGGAATTTCAAGCTTTCGGTGCTGTAGATTCCGTAGCATTGATTAAAGACAAGTTTAGTGGACTTCCTAAAGGCTTTGCCTTTATTGAAATGCCTGTCCGCTCTGAAGCAGAGGCTGCTGTAAAAGGTTTACACAGGAAAGAATTCAAAGGCCAATCAATGGATGTTAACGAAGCACGACCTCAGCCGGAACGACGTCGCGGTGGAAACCGTGGCAATTGGGGTGGCGGCAAAAAAGGAAACAACTACAGGGGCGACAAGAAACGCTGGTAAAATCTACAATACCAATTTGAATAGTTGATTAGGTGAATTTGGATTTTTTTTTCCAGATGTAATCCAAATTCATTTAATACCCTTTACTTTTATCAATCTACAGTAACGCTCGAAGCGCTTATTGCAACTCATACGACCGTTTTCTAAATTTCTTACGCGTCCAAATGATATGAAACGACTGTTTTCTTTTCTTATCCTCATATTTGTATGTTTCCTTCCATCCAGCTTACTTACTGGACAGGAACGATCTCTTTCTATCACGGTACTTCCAACTAATCTATTAATGCCCAAACTTACGGCCAATGCGACTGAGCATGGCCTTTCACTTGCAAAAATTCTAACTCGCAATCATTTTTGGGCTGGGATTGGCGGCAGAGTACCAGCTCTTGGATTTAAATATGGGCACATCATCGGTGATCTCGTTCTCGCAAGTACGATATATTCTCAGCTCGATCGAAAATCGGGGAGTATTCGAGTAATCAATACTGATTTCTATGTTGATGTACTTCTTTCGATGACATGGAATGAAAAAACTTATGTTCAAATAGGCCCAGGACACACAAGCCAGCATTTGAATGACGATGCTTATGAAATTTTCAATTTAGGGCATTCAATTAATTATGTGCGGGACTATGTAAAACTTGTTGTTCTACAAAAGTCAGAATTCATCCATGGATTTGTATATATCGCTGCGTATTATCATCATACATTTAAAATACCAATTCCTGGTAATCACATCTGGCTTTTCGATTTTGGAATGGATGCATTGAATTATCAATTTAGCGAATTCACATCTGCTTATGTTGCTATTGATATAAAGCTCCGTGATGAGTTCCGGTTTGGATCTACTCAGAGTTATCAGGCTGGTATCAAAATTAAAGGTGCAAGCCTTAGCACTGTTCGTATTGCCTATAATTATAGAACAGGTTACGAAGAACGCGGACAATTCTTCAGCCAGAAAATAGATTTACACACACTTGGTGCATACTTCGACTTATAAAATATTTATCAATGAACTACACTAAGTTTTTTTTACTCATCTTCTTATTTCTTTTCCTATATAATTCAAACTCGCTTGCACAATCAACATTCGATAGCACCACCGCAACACATGATGAAACGCCCTGGTATTTCCAGAAAAAAACCATTGCAACAACAGGAATAGCTGCGCACACTGTATTTACATTTCTATTGGAATATAGTTGGTGGTGGAAAGGTAACTATCACTCATTTCGATATGAAAACGATGGATTTTGGAATAATTATTCTCTCGGTGTCGATAAAATTGGACATTTCTATACAACTTATTTCTATTATAATTCACTTAGGGAAATTTTAGTGTGGGGTGGATATTCACAGTCTACCGCCGAATGGTGGAGCGCAGGTATTTCTCTTTTCTACGCTCTTTCAATTGAAATCGGCGATGGGTATTCTACATACGCATTCTCTCTCGTAGATTTTACTGCTAACACACTCGGTTTCACCTATGGCTTTTTACAAAATCAGGTTCCGTTTCTTCAGAATTTCAAATTCAAGTGGAGTTATTATCCATCGGGACATATTCCTCTCGATCGATATTTCCGACTTACCGATGACTATGATGGACATATATATTGGATGAGCATAGATGTTCATAATCTTCTACCCGAATCATGGAAATCCTATTGGCCAAAATTTCTCAACATCGCAATAGGATATAGTGGTGAGAATATTTATGGACGACCGTCGTGGGCAGCAGGACCTGCAATAGGCTCAACAGGTATACCCGTGCGTAAATTTGCTATCAGTCTTGATTACAATCTTTCTTCAATCACCACAACTTCAAAAACATGGACAGCACTAAAAAACATATCGGATTTGTTCCATTATCCTGCACCTGGGGTACGGTTTGTTCAAAGTAAACCACCGGCATTTAAGACTTTCTTGCTGAATTAGTTATTATTGTGAAATCATTTCTCTCGAAATTACCAATCGAAGAAGCTATCCCCGAATTGTTCGACTCTTTCAATTCAAGCAAAAACGTTATTCTTTCCGCTCCCCCTGGGGCTGGAAAAACTACGCGCGTACCATTAACGCTGTTAGAAACAAATTGGATGTCAGATAAAAAAATTATCATGCTCGAGCCGCGTCGACTTGCCGCACGTCATGCTGCAGAATATATGGCATCCCAACTCGATGAAAAAGTTGGGCAGACAATTGGTTACAGAATTCGAGGAGAAGCTATCGTAGGAAAGAAAACGCGTATAGAAGTAGTAACCGAAGGAATTCTTACGCGTCTCTTACAACATGATCCAGCACTACCGGGAGTTGCTCTTATTATTTTTGATGAATTCCATGAACGAAGTATTCATGCCGACCTCGGACTTGCTCTCACACTAGATGTCCAAGAGCACCTACGGAGCGATCTATGCATTCTTATTATGTCGGCAACGCTTGACGGTGCATCGATTGCACATTTATTTGATCATCCTCGTATTGTAGAAAGCAAGGGAATCGGTTTTCCTGTAACAACACAATACACGCGATTCACATCTGAAAAATCTTTAGAGGCACGAATAACAGATACGATTCTTCGTTCTATTGCCGAACACGAGGGAGATATACTTGTTTTTCTTCCCGGACGAGGCGAAATTCGTCGGATTGAAAGCCTTTTATGGGAAAAGCATATACCGGAAGACATTAGCATTCACGCGTTATATGGTGAAGCATCCTATCAACAACAATTGGCAGCACTCACTCCGGCTCCTCTCGG
>Ga0233423_10000230_pt1 | contig 32525 bp, 35 predicted proteins | sample Watercolumn_Mata_FD_180713 | JGI IMG/M metagenome (GOLD analysis project Ga0233423, IMG submission 180713) | Freshwater microbial communities from Lake Matano, South Sulawesi, Indonesia - Watercolumn_Matano_2014_112_MG | ecosystem: Environmental > Aquatic > Freshwater > Lake | place: Indonesia... | reverse complement strand
GATAAAATTTCCGTTTTCGTCCTCGGTGATCGAGCCTTCCTTGAGGTATTTGGCCTCGCCGCCCTTCATGGATCGTAGGCCGAAATCGACCCAGATACCGAGGGATTTGGTCCCTTCGATCTGATCCTGTCTCGCCTGATAGACACGGAACATGAGACCGCCGCCGTATCCGTAACTTCCAGCCGCATCGTCGTAATTCGTGGAACTGGCGATCTCGTCGTCATCCTCGGATTCTTCCTGGTTCTCAACCGTGGTGCGCGTCGAAAGATAGTTGAATCCGTATAGTCCTTCCAGGTACGGCTGAAACACTCCCTGAACGGGCTGAATCCTGGCGAACAGATGCCCGGTGAGAATGCTGTTCGTAGTCGTGACATCCACCCAGACGGGGATTCCGTGCCCCCAAGGCACTTCACGCGTCTCCGAACCGTAGATCAAAAATCCGATTGCTGCGCCTGCCCGGATGGGGGTGCCCGGGAGGCGGTACGTGAAATAACCGGATCCTCCATAGCCGTTGTTTTCAACGTGCTTTTCGAACTCATTCTGCGGCAGGCCGACCATGAAATTCAGCCCGACCTGGAAATTGTCCTGGGCGGGGGAGGAGACGGCCAAGCCCGCAAGGATGATGCAAGACAGCATCTTGGATTTCGTCATCATTCGCGTTTCCTGTTTTTTGAGTGTGAATGGGTTTAGCCGCGGATGCGAGTGAATTCGAATATGATACGTTTTGATTGAGCCAGGCCTGTTCCGAACGGCGGCGGGATGACGATCGAGAGGTTGGTATCCAGGGTCTCCAGGTCGCCGGAGACGGTGTAGGGGCCTGTGATGACCGAACCGTCCTCGAAGTTCAGTGTCAGCGTGGATCCCTCGATTTTCCATGTGCCCTGCTCGTTGGCGGTCGTATCCATTTTAAAATCAAATGTGTTGTCGGTCTTGAATTCAACCACGACGGTTCGGAAGAGTGCGGTATCGGCAGGGGTCAAGGGTATCGAAAAGGTTTCTGTGATGTAAACGGTTTCCTTCGTGGCCTCCCATTTGCCGATGAGCGCCGATTGGGTATCCGGCTCCGTCGATTTTTTCTTTCCGCATCCGGCCATCAGACCTGCCAGAAGCAAAAGGCCGGGTAGCGTTTTGAGGGCTCTTCTTGCGAATCGGTTGTTCATCTCCCATCCTCCTCAATCGTTATTCGATGAACTGTCGGACAAAATACACGGGATTCAATTCCTCGCCGGTGGCGCGGCTGATCATCTCGTTCCAGGGATATACGCTGCCAGGCTCGAAAATGTTCTTTTTCAGGAATTCCCCGACACGGGTCTGCCCTGTATAGGAAATGCGCTTGATCCTGATTCAAGGCAATCGCCAGCCTGGAATGCAGCTGAGAAGCGAAAAGCTCCCCGAGAAGGTAGTTGTGGTAGTAGCAGGGGGACATGACGAAATGGATCTTGGCAGCCCAGTCGGGCTGATTCCGTCCTTCCGGCTTCCGGATCCGCTGGTATTTGCCGGCCAGGTTCCACCACAGGGCATTCAGATCCTGGTCCGGATCCTGATACATGGATTTTTCAAAAGCAAACATGACCATGGACCAGCGGGCGAATATCAGCTGGCGCATGCGGGTGTAACGGGTTGCCGCCTGCCTGATCGATTCCGTTTCGGCTCCTGAAAGTCCGAGGCTGGACTGCATCCACTCCGGATTGCGGCTCAGTCTGCCGAAGAAATTGGCGATTCCCTCGGTTGTGAAGGCGTGCGCCGGATCCCGGAGCAGGAAGGGCAGGCTGTCATCCTTGTCTTCATCATAAACGGCATGGCCGAGCTCATGGAGAAGGGTTTCCATCTCCCGTTCGGAATTCTCGAGGTTGCAAAGGATGCGTACATCCCCTTCGCGGTCGATGTCCGTGCTGAATGCATGGGGATTTTTTCCCGGCCGTTCGTAGAGATCGCTTCTGGAGATGATGGGATCGACCGGCAGGCCGATCCCGGAAAAGAACCCGGTTGCGATCGCAAGGACGTCATGCCCTTTGTAATAGGAATCGAGATCCAGGGCGTATACCTGCGGTGATTCCTGGAAGAAAGGATCATGGTAATGCCAGGGCTGCAGTTTTTCGGCGGAAAGCCCGTTTGCATGGGCCAGAATGGAATCGAGTTCGGATTTCACGGCGTGGAAGGGTTTTTCCGTGAGACGAAACAATTCATCGAACAGCGCGGAGATGGCTGCCGGGTCCTGCTCCTTCACCTGAAGGGACAGCGCGTGGTAATCCGGGTACCCGAGTCGGCGGGCCGCCTGATTCCTGAGCCTGACCAGCTGCAGCACGTCTCCGGCGACGACCGGTCCCACCTGCTTGGATGCAAGCCAGGCCTTTTCGCGCAGGGACGGGTCTTTAGAAGTTCTCAGGATGTTCGCGATTTCGTTTCCCGTAACTTCGCGGCCGTCTATTCTTCCCCGGAAGGTGCTGAATTTCTTTTCTGCTTCAGCAGCCAGAGCCGATATTTCTTTCAACAAAGCCGGGTCCGCCTGGTTGATCAGATAGGCGTTGATCAGTACATCCGCCTGCCTGGCGAGCAGAGGATCGGAAAGGCCGCCTGCATCCCGGATGGCCTTCAATGCCTTGAAGTCTGCCTGATTGCTGTACAATTCCTTGATCCGGTAATCGAGATCGGCGTATTTCCGATAATCCTCATCCTTCCCAGTCGTTGCCGCCGACCAGTAGGCGAGGTTGGCTTCACGGCTGAGCGGCTGTAAAACCGATACATGGCGGTCGATGAATTGCCCCAGCTGTTTTTGCGTGCGGTTATTCGAGCATGTCAGCGCTGTGCATGCAATCAATAGGAGTGGAAGGATGAACGGCTTCATGGATTCCTCTTGATGGTTATGAGTCTATTTTTGATGATCAGCCGATGGGTTTCAGGAAGATCTCGATTCGCCTGTTCTGCGTCTTGCCGGCTTCAGTCGCGTTCGATGCGACTGGCCTGTACTGGCCGAGCCCGACCGCCTCGAGGCGCCGGGGGTCCATTCCGATCTTTTCCTGCAGAAAACGGACCACATTCGTGGCGCGGGTAGCGGAGAGTTCCCAATTGGTCGGCATTCTCGAGCGCAGCTTCCCGCGTATGGGATCATTGTCCGTGTGCCCCTCTACGCGTACATTCTTGTCCTTGACGTTTTTTAAAACATTACCGACTCGCCTCAGAACCTTGACTCCGGCCGGCGAAATTTCGGATTCCCCGGAAGCGAACAGGATCTTGTCCGTAATGGAAACCTTGAGCTGGTCCGCCAGCTGGGTGACCTCGATCTGATGCTTCCGGATCTCCTCCTGCATGGCGACGGCCAGGGAATCCTTTGCCGCTTGAAGGCGGATGACCTCTGCGGTTTTTTCCTTCTGGGCACGGGAAAGCTCCGAAACCTGCTGGGTCAGGGATTGTTGAAGCCCGGTGATCTCCCTTCGCAGATTGTCGTTGTCATCACGGACTTTCTCCATCTCCAGGCTGAGCGGTTTGTGTTTTTGAAGGTACCATACCGCATCACCGGCAAGAACACCGACCAGAATCACCGACAGCAGAATGGCAGGCCAATTTCTGTCCATGAAATCCTCCTGCTCCTGTATTTTCCCTTCTCATAAAATTATTGCTAATTCCATTATAAATCAAGGATTATTTTTGTGGCCTTCCCCGCCCAAAATGCAACTTTTTAGATGCATCCGCGTATGCAGAGATGATCGATCCGTCATCTGGTTTTACCATCAGGAGGCAAACATGAAACGGACTGGCCTTTATACGACACTGCTGCTGTGCGTTCTTCTTTCATTCGGCATCGCGGCGTATGCGGACGATGTGATTCAAAAAAGTTACACGGTGGAGCCCGGCGGCAAGTTCTTTCTGGATACGGATATCGGACCGATCGAGGTCCATTCCGCTGCCGAATCCCGGGTCAGCGTGGACGTGGTCATCGAGAAGCGAAGCATGACCGGAAGCGCGCTGGAATTCTTCAACAAGGAATTCGACTTGAATTTCGAGCAGCAGGGCAACACGGTGCGGGTGATCTGCGAAAGGAAGGGGAGGAGCCATCATTTCTGGAACAACATTTCGAGGAAAATCCATGTCGAATTCAGGGTCACCCTTCCGGAAAAATTCAATGCCGAACTCGGGACTTCGGGAGGCGGCATAACGGTGAGCGACCTGGCGGGTGATGTGACTGCCAAAACCTCCGGGGGCGGGCTGCATTTTGGAAATATCAAGGGCAGATTGACCGGCAAAACATCCGGCGGGGGCATTACCCTGGAAGGAGGCGAGGGCGAGGTGGATGTGCATACATCAGGCGGCGGCATTGAAATCGGGAAGGTGAGGGGCAATGTCAAGGCAAGCACATCCGGCGGCGGCATCAGCGTGGAAGAGGTGATGGGAAACATTGACGCCTCGACATCGGGGGGGCCGGTGAATGTGACGATCACCCGGACCCCGACTGCGGATTGCAAGCTGACCACGTCCGGAGGAGGCATCACCGTCCGCCTGACGCCCGATGCGGCCATTCATGTCGATGCGTCAACCAGCGGCGGCCATGTTTCCACGGATTTTCCGGTGCTGGTGAAGGGGAAACTGGATTCCCGTTCCCTTCAGGCGGACATCAACGGCGGAGGACCTCTCCTTTTCCTGCGCACGTCCGGCGGGGGCATCTCCATCAGGCAGATTCAATAAATGAGGCGGACGAAGGCGCGGATGCCCTCAACAGATCGACGGCCTTGAAAGAAAAAGGCAACCTTTTCACAAAAGGTTGCCTTTAATTTTATTGACACGAGCGGGTTTCTTCCTATCCAAAGGGAAAAGCATTTTCCGATCAATCCGATGGGCGTTTTTTGCGGGCGAGCCGGTTGATCCCTTCAAAGTAGCTCTTCATCCCCAGGCCGCAAACCTGATCCAGGCAGACTTCCCGGATCACCGAATTTTTGCGGAATTCCTCGCGCTGATGGATGTCAGACAGATGCACCTCCACAGCCGGCACGCCGATCGATGCGATCGCGTCCCGCAGGGAATAGGAGTAATGGGTCAGGGCCCCGGCATTGATGACCAGTCCCTGTATCCGTTTCCTGTTGCGGTGCAGGCAGTCGATCAGGCGGCCTTCATGATTGGATTGGAAAAAAACGACGCGGACGCCGAGACCGGCGGCATGCTTTCTGATTTCCGCGTTCAGCTCCTTCAGGGTCATGCTGCCGTAAATATCCGGTTCCCTTTCGCCCAGAAGGTTCAGGTTCGGGCCGTGCATCACCAGAAAGGTTGTTTTTTTAGCGGGCATTTTTCAACCATTCCTCCAGGCATTTTTCCGGATTGTCCGGAATTTCCATGACCGTCCTGCCGATCCCCTTCAATAGAACAAACCGCAACCCCTGAGCGCCCCGTTTTTTGTCTGTCCGCATGTGTTCAGAAAGGGCGGCAGCATCCAATTCAGCGGGCAGGGCCGGGACCGGGAATCTTCCCAGGAGGGAGTCGATTCTGCTGAATGAAGTGAATTTCAGATGCCCTCTCTTCATGGAAAGCCAGGCGGCGAAACGCATGCCGTGAAGAACGGCCTCCCCGTGTCTGAACAGCCCGTACCCGGTGGCGGATTCCAGCGCATGGCCCAGGGTATGACCGAAATTGAGGATGCGCCTGAGGCCGCTCTCTTTTTCGTCCCGCCTGACCACATCCGCCTTGATGCGGCAGCAGACGGAGACCATGTGCTCGATCGGCTCATGGTTCGACTGATCACCGAGCCTGTCCCATTTCGATTCCAGCCAAGAAAAAAAAGGCTCGCTTCGGATGAGCCCGTACTTGACGACTTCGCTCATTCCGGCCCAATATTCCCGGATGTCCAGCGTGCGGAGCACCGACGGATCCAAGAGAACGAGGCGCGGCTGGTGAAAGGCTCCAATGAGATTCTTGCCCAGTTCGTGGTTGATGCCCGTTTTCCCGCCCACGCTGCTGTCAACCTGCGCGAGAAGCGTGGTCGGGATCTGTATCCAGGGCAGGCCTCTGAGATAGGCGGCGGCTGCAAATCCGGCTAGATCGCCGACGACACCGCCTCCGAGCGCGGCCACGCAGGAATCCCTTGTGATCCCCGATCGGATCATCCGTGTGAACAGATCCTGGAGGATTTGCCAGGATTTGGATGTTTCCCCAGCAGGAACCGCATGCATGAAAGCGATGGTGCCGGCACGTTTGAAAGCGTCCAGGACGCGGTCTCCGTAAAGGGCGCCCACGTTCGTATCGGTGATGAGGAAGAGGCGGTCCGGACCGCAGACACGGCGCATCCGCTTCCCGGCCTCGTCCACCAATCCGGCCTGGATGAGTATCGGATAGTCCCTCCCGGGCAGGCGCACCTTCACGGTTTTCATTCGGGTTTCCCCAGAAATCCGATAATGGCCGCGGCCACGCGCCTGGCATCGACCTCCTGGTTCAGATGCAGCAGCAGGTCCGCTTTCCGGTACACGGGTTCCCGGCGCTCCATCAGGTCCCGTATCCGCTCACTGCGCTCCCGGCTGCTCTCCTGATTGAGGAGCGGCCTCTGGCGCGATCTTGCCGCGCGTTCCTCGATAATGTCGGGCGGGTAGGACAGGCAGACGATCGTTCCGGACAGATCCAGAATTTCCCAGTTGCCTGGATCCATGACTGCGCCGCCTCCCAGGGCGACGATGCGTCCTCGCATACCGGCGACCCGAGACACGATTTCCTTCTCGATTTCACGGAAACGAGGCTCACCCCATTTTTCAAAGATTTCCGGGATCGACAGGCCGGTTTTTTTCACAATCATCTCGTCCGTATCCAGAAAAGGCCTGCCCAGATGCCTGGCTACCAATTTTCCAATCCGGGTCTTGCCGCTGGCCATGAAACCAATGAGGTAAACATTGGCAGGCTCATCCGTAGGATTTTGAATGGGTTGTAGATTCAAGACGGCATCAACCCTCTGGCGAATGCAAGGACTGGATCGTAAAGATCTTCAGGCATTTTCCGTTCCAGGAAGATTTCATCGGCAGCCAAGGCCTGGGAGACGAGCATGGCCAGGCCGGAAACGCAAACGGCTCCCCGCTGCTCCAGATCACGGAGCAGCCTCGTCCGCATGGGGTGATAGACCATGTCCAGAACGGTTGCGCCCCTTGGGAAAAGATCCGGAAAAAGAAGGGGGCTGGCATCCGTTTCCGGCCACATCCCCACAGGCGAGGCATTGATCAAAAGACTGATGCCGGGCAGCCGGCTTTGAAGATCCGCACCGTCGGGCCTTCCCGCAATGATACGCATGGAAAGCCGGGATTCAAAATGGCTGCGTATCCTTTCAGCCCGCTCCGGCAGGATGTCTGCAAGAAAAACTTCTTCCATGCCGCAACTTCCGATCGCTTCGATGGCTGCCCTGGCAGCCCCGCCTGCGCCGAGAATGACCGCTTTACCCACGAACGAAAATCCGGATTTTTGAAGAGCGGTCCTGCAGCCGTGCACGTCCGTGTTGGTTCCTGCAAGGACGCCGTCCCGGTTGCTGACCGTGTTCACGGCCCCCACGCGGGAGGCTGCGGGTTCTATTTCGTCCAGCAGCGGAATGATGCCTTCTTTGTGAGGGATTGTGACGTTGAATCCGGGCCTGCGCATGGAACGCGACCTGCTGATGAAATCGGACAGTTTTTCCGGGAGCACGTCCACCGCCTCATAGCGCGCCGGAACGGCAAGGTGGCGGTAGATGAAACCATGAATGGCGGGTGAAAGGGAATGGGCGATCGGATGGCCGATCACACAGAAGGACAGTTCCGGACTCTCAGGCATCGGAAAGGCCCCCCAGAAGATCGAAAAATCCCGGGAACGAAATGTCCACGCAGCCGGAGTCCATTATTTTTGTGGGTCCGTCCGCAGCCAGGCCTGCCACGGTGAAAGCCATGGCAATGCGGTGGTCTCCGAAACTGGAGAGAACGGCGCCGTGAAGTTTCTGGGGGCCTTTGATGATGAGGCCGTCCTGCAGCATTTCTACACGGGCGCCCATGGCGACCAGGTTGTCCGCAACGGCCTTGATGCGGTCTGTTTCCTTGACCCGCAGTTCTGCGGCATCCCGGATGACCGTCGTTCCTTCTGCCCCTGCAGCTGCAACCGCCAGAACGGGGATTTCATCGATGACGGACGGGATCAGGTCTCCATACAGTTCAGCACCCTTCAGCGCGCCGCCCCGGACATGGATGTCCGCCCTCGGTTCCCCGCCCTGCGTCCGTTTGTTCCTTTCTTCGATCCCGCAGCCCATTTTTCTCAGGACGGTCAGGATGCCGGTGCGTGTCGGATTCATGCCCACATTCCGGATGGTGATCTCCGAATCCGGGAGCAAGGCGGCAGCCGCCATGAAAAAGGCGGCAGAAGACAGATCCCCGGGTACATCCACCGAGGCGCTGCAGGGGGCTGCAGGGCCTCTCACGCTGACCGTCAGGCCGTTCCTCTCGACTGGAACGCCGAAAACGGGGAGCATGCGCTCGGTGTGATCCCTGGAAAGGGAAGGCTCGGTGATGGATGTGATGCCGTCCGCATATAAACCGGCAAGCAAGACGCATGATTTCACCTGGGCGCTGGCGACCGGGGATCTGTAATCGACAGGACTCAGGGATGTGCCCTTGATGGAAAGGGGGGCCCGGTTCCCGGCTTCGGCTGAAATCCGCGCTCCCATGGCCTCCAGGGGCGTCAAAATGCGCGCCATGGGCCTGCTCCGCAACGACGCGTCCCCCGTGATCACGGAAGAGAAAGGCTGTGCGGATAGGATGCCACAGAGCAGTCGCAGGGTGGTTCCGGAATTCCCCGCATCCAGCATCCCATCCGGCTCACGGAATCCGCGCAGGCCTGCTCCTTCCACGACGACGCTTCTCTGTTTTTCGTGGATGCGGATTCCCAGATCCATGAGGCATTTCCGCGTGCTGGCCACGTCCTGTCCGGGCGACAGATGGAGGATTTCGGTTTTTCCTTGTGACAGGGAACCCAGGATCAGCGCGCGGTGGGAGATGGATTTGTCGCCTGGCACGGCGATATCGCCTTTCAATCTCCGTAGAGGATGAATGATGCGCTCCATCAACCCCTCGCTTTACATTTTGATTGAAAATCCGCGTTTTTCGAGCAGGGATTTCGCCTGAATGCGCGCTTCCTCCGTTTCGAGCGAAAGCCGGATGGTGCCGGAGTCCCCTTCGCGCACCTTGAGAACTTCGATGTCCTTGATGTTGATGTTTTGCTCTGCCAGCGAGACGGCGATCGAAGCGATCACGCCCGGTTTGTCCTCCACGCGGATCAGCAGATCGAAATGGGGCCTCAGGAATCCCTTGGTGTCCCGGGGTATGGAGAGGCGCCTCCGCGCGGCTTCGCGGAAATGAGACTCCAGCCCGGGCGAATCCAGCATGGATAGGGTTTTATCCAGCGCATCCGTAAATTCCCGAAGGACCTCGGCGATATCGTCCCTGTTGGTCGCAATGATGTCTTTCCAAATGTCGTAGGGGCTCGATGCAATCCGGGTCATATCCCGGAATCCGCCGGCCGCCAGGCGGAGGAACAATTCCGGGTTTTTCTTGTGAGCCCCGACCCAGTTGACCAGGGTGACAGCCAGGAGCTGGGGGAGATGGCTGACAGCGGCCGCCATCCGGTCATGGAGCGCTGGGCTGAGGAAAAGGACCTTGGCGCCAAGGATTTCGATCAGATTGCCGAGATTCTGGATTTTTTCCTGCGGCACCGGACCGGAGGGTGTTAAAACCCAGACCGCATTCTCGAAAAGCAGGGGATCCGCATTGGCCATGCCCCGGGCCTCGCTTCCAGCCATGGGGTGCCCGCCGATGAAAAAAACGTCCTTGCGGGTGTGGCGGTCTGCGGTCTCGACGATTCTCCTTTTCGTGCTTCCCGCATCGGTGATGACGGCTCCGGGTTCGGCGGCTGAGATCACGGCAGGCAGTCGGTCGATGATATCCGAAATGGGCGTGCAGATGAATATGAGTTCCGAACCGGACAGGGCCGCTTTGAGATTTTCGCGGCTGAAACCCCGGTCGATGGCCCCGGCGGACTCCGCTTCCTCGATTGTTTTTTGACTGCTGACACCCACGACACGGATACCGGGCTGTTTCTTTTTCAGGGCAAGGCCGAGGGATCCCCCGATAAGTCCGACGCCGATGATCGCCGCCTGACGGAATGCCGCCAAAAATCCTCCACTACCGGGATGAAAGCCCCGGTGCAACCTTTCTCCCGATGGCCCAGGCGATCACGCGCAGTTCCTCCATCAGGGATTCGAATTGACTGGGATACAGGGACTGGGCGCCGTCTGAGAGGGCCTTTTCCGGTTCATGATGAACCTCGATGATCAGGCCGTCCGCCCCGGCAGCCACGGCCGCCCGTGCCATGGGGGCGACCTTGTCCCTCCTCCCGGTTCCATGGCTCGGGTCCGCGATGATCGGAAGGTGGCTCAATTTTTTGACCACGGGTATGGCGGATATATCCATTGTATTGCGCGTGTAGGTTTCGAATGTCCGTATCCCCCTCTCGCAGAGGATGATGTTGGGATTCCCGCTCGCGTAAATGTATTCGGCGGCCATCAAAAGTTCTTCGATGGTGGCGGAAAAACCCCGTTTCAGCAGCACGGGATTGGACACCTTCCCGACTTTTTTCAAAAGAGGGAAATTCTGCATGTTTCTGGCGCCGATTTGGAGGATATCGATATGCTCGGACATGGTGTGGACCGCATCGACTTCCATGACCTCGGATACGGTCAGAAGCTGATGGCGGGCCGCAGCCTCCTTCATCATTTTGAGGCCTTTTTCGCCCAAGCCTTGAAAGCTGTATGGAGAGGACCTTGGCTTGAAAACGCCGCCCCGCAGGATTTTGGCTCCGGATTCGCGGACCAAGGCAGCGATGGTTTCGATTTGCGCTTCCCCTTCAACAGAACAGGGTCCTGCCATGACCACGATTTCGTCTCCGCCGATCACGACGTCCCGGACCTGGATGACGCTGTTTTCCGGATGAAAGGAGCGGTTGACCAGCTTGTAGGGTTCGGTGACGCGAAAAACCTCCGAAACGCCGTCCTCTAATTCCCAGTTGCGGGGATCCAGCTTCCGGGTGTCCCCGATGACTCCGAGAACGGTGCGGCTGGCTCCGCGGTCGGGATGGACCTCATAGCCCTGATCTTTGAGTTTCTGAATGACGGCCTGTATCTGTGCGGAGGAAGCCGTTTCCTTCATGACGATGATCATGGGTTATCCCTCGATGCCTTTCTGCCGGGACTGCCGGATTTGTATCTTTCGTGAAATGTCGATGATATGCTGGAACAGGCCTGTGAGCTCTTGAGCGTTTACATTCGGATCGGGACAATCGAGAACGGCAGAGAGGATCTGGTTTTCCCTGGCTTCATCCACCACAGGCATTCCCGTTTCAGATTTGAGCCGGCCGATACGGCTTGAGAGTTCCATCCTCCGGCGCAGGAGACAAACCAGTTCCGAGTCGATTCGGTTGATCTGTTCGCGGAGGTCGTCCAAGTCGTCTGCCATCTCTCCTCCACACATAAAAAAAGCCCCTCGATCGCTGGACGGGGGCTGGATTTTTCGTTCCTGTGAGGTCTTTTTTAAAAACCCGCTCCCCAACATCTCCGGGTATAGTACCCATCATAAAATCGATATGTGACAGCAGGACAAAACATCGAAAGTCCCTGGAATTTCTTTAAATAACGTTTGAATTTAAACAGCGGCGGGTAAAAAGTCAAGATAAAAATCCTGTCTGAAAATCTCTTGCAAGTCATGTCGCATTTCATTATAATTAATGATTCAGATATTCGCTTATCAGAGCGAAAGAGTACGGGATGCCCCCGCTGCCCGGGCAGACGAATGGTCTCCCGCGGGCGTAGGAGGCTCCATGCCAGAACATTCATCAACAGGATGAATCGCGACTCGTGTTGTCCATCCAATTGCGCAGAAACGTCAAGGCCGATCTCTGGCTGCTTTTTGCCTGTCTGATCTGGGGCACGAGTTTTCCTCTTGTGAAAATAGGGCTTCAAGACGCCAGCCCGTTCCTCTTTCTCGCGCTTCGCTTCGGTCTGGGAACCCTCCTCATGCTGCCGCTGGTCCTGTCACGGCGGGAAACTCTCCATCTCACTCATGTGGGACGCGGATCGATTCTGGGTTTCTTCATGTTCATGGGGATGATCCTGCAGACCCTCGGGTTGAAGTATACCACAGCCTCCCGTTCCGGATTTCTAACGGGTCTCTCGGTTGTCTTTGTCCCTCTTCTGTCCATCGTCCTCACGCGGCGGATTCCGGTCTGGAATGCCTGGGCGGGCGTTATCCTGGCTGCAGCAGGCATCTACCTGCTGACCTCCCCGGGAACCGGCGGTTGGAACAAGGGCGACACCTTTACGCTCCTCTGTGCGGTGAGTTTTGCATTCCAGATTCTCATGATCGAGATGCTGGTCCGTCCCGGCGAGTCATTCCGGATGGCCCTGGTCATGATGGCAGTGACCTCGCTCTTGTCCTTTGTTTCAAGTTGCCTTCTCAACAGCCGGATGCTGGAGATCACGGTCCCCCTGGTCGCCATACTCGCCTTCACCTCCCTGTTCTGCACGGCCTTTGCATTTACGGTACAGACGCTCTGGCAACCGAGAACCACAGCTGTGGCTGCAGGAATCATCTACACCATGGAGCCCGTGTTCGCGGCGATGTTCGCCTTTTTCATCCTGGGTGAAACCTTGAACAGGGCGGCCTGGTTCGGTTGCGGATGCATCCTCACAGGCATGTTGATATCCGAGTTGAAACAGAAGCCGGTTTTTTCATCGCAGCCGGTTTCATGAACAAGCGGACCATTGGCGCGGGAGTCGCATTGGGAAAGGATGAGTCAAGGAAACCGCGTTTCGGGGGCGGAAGGAAGGATTCGCCGCCGGATGAGAAGGTGCGCGAGGCCATCCGGAACGCCGAGAGCCGACTGCAATCGGAACTGCGGGCCGTGGTGATCGACGGCCTGAATCCGTTTCAGCGGAAACAGGTGTACCGGCATTTTGAGAGGGGTTCCGAGTACAAAATCAAGGCTTTCCCCAGGGATGATCAATGGATCATGAAAATCTATCCGGTTGGAAATCTCAAGCGGCTGGCCGAACAGAAGGCTCAGGAAGTGCTGATGAAGGGCGAGATCATCAGCCTGCCGCCGCTTGGTTCCTTTGAAAGGTTCGTCATCCATGATTACCTGAAGGAACGCTGCGGCCTTCGCACGGAGAGCCACGGCGATGGCGAGGAACGGCATATCGAAATTCATCCCCAATTCGGACGCATGCCGAAAAAGATCAAACGGCGTCTGACCTGAGAACAGGAGGCACTATGAAAAAGGATGTCATGGTCGTCGATGACGATGCGACGGTGTTGAAAACGGTCAAGAAGATACTGGAATTCGCGGGCCTCAGGGTTACGACCGTGGAAAGCGGAGAGCAATGCATCCAGGCGGTGGAAGCCGGGTTCGAGGGTTTGATCCTCATGGATGTCATGATGCCCGGTCTTGACGGATGGGATACCATCCAGACCCTGGTGGACAAGGGATTCGTGCAGGGCAACATCATCTGCATGCTGACGGGAAAGGAAACGCCGGATGAACGCATGAATACGCTCAAGGAATACATCCTGGATTACATCCGGAAGCCTTTCGACAATCAGAATCTGGTCCAACTTGTAAAAGAATACCTTTCCTACCTTTGAAAGACAGGAACTCCTCTCCCTAAAAAGAGAGGATTTGGACAATGGGAAAAGCCATTCGGGAGTTCCTTTATGAATAAACGCAATATCGTGATCATCGGTTCTTCCGCCGGTGGTCCGCATATTCTCGGTCAAATTTTTCAAGGGATGCCCAGGCTCAGGACTTCCCTGATCCTGATCCAGCACATGCCCCGCTTCATCAACCATTCCCTGTGCGATCATCTGGGTGCCGAGACCGAAATGACCGTTAAACTGGCCGATAACAAGGAAATGCTTGAATCGGGTGTCATGTACGTGGCGCCGAGCGAGATCCATATCAAACTTGCATTGAATGAACGGATCGTTCTGGAACACGGGGACAAGGTCAATTATGTCTGTCCGTCTATCGATGTCGCCATGATGTCCCTGCGGCCGGATCCGCATGTTCAATTCATCGGAGTCATTTTATCGGGCATGGGAAGGGACGGTGCTCGCGGGATCAGCCATATCAAGAAACTGGGCGGGACCACCATCGCCCAGGACAAGGAATCCAGCGTGATCTTCGGCATGCCGGACGAGGCGATCCAGACAGGCGACGTCGATTGGATTTTAAATCCTTCCCAGATACGTGACAAGTTGATTGCTGCCGTCGGCTGGGATCGGAAAAAATACCTCTAGAGGAGCAAGGATTGGATAAAAACCGCACCCTGTACCGGCTGACCGCCGATACGATCCGCATGCTGGCTGCGGACGGTGTTCAAAAGGCCAATTCCGGCCATCCGGGGATGCCGATGGGCATGGCCGACTGCGCTTCAGTCCTGTTTATGCGCTTTCTCAGGTATCATCCCTCGGATCCGGTTTGGCCCGATCGAGACCGTTTCGTCCTGTCTGCGGGACATGGATCCATGCTGCTCTATTCTCTTTTGCATCTGGCCGGCTATCCGGTGAGTCTGGATGATCTCAAACAGTTCCGCCAATGGGGCAGCCGCACACCGGGCCATCCGGAACACGGAATCCTGCCCGGCGTGGAGACGACCACGGGTCCGCTCGGCCAGGGTTTCGCGAACGGCGTGGGCATGGCCCTGGCGGGAAAAATTCTGGCTGAACGGTTCAATCCGCCTGGAAAACAGGCGCCGTTTGCTTACCGGGTTTTCGGAATCGTCAGCGACGGCGATCTCATGGAAGGCGTTGCATCCGAGGCGGCATCCCTCGCCGGACATCTGCGCCTCGGCAACATTGTCTATCTTTACGATGACAACCACATTACGATCGAGGGTGAGACAGGGCTCGCGTTTTCGGAGAACGTGGGAGCGCGGTTTGCGGCGTACGGATGGCATACGGTGAAAATTGACGGGCATGATCCCGATGCCATCTCTTCGGCCCTTCAGCAGGGCATAGACGAACAGGCCAGGCCAAGTCTTATTTTGGCGCGCACACATATCGGATTCGGGAGTCCTCATAAGCAGGATTCCAGCGAAGCACACGGCGCGCCTCTCGGCCAGGATGAAGTGCAGGCAACCAAGGAGAAACTGGGCTGGCCTTTAGAAAAGCCGTTTTTCGTTCCGGAGGAGGTCTACGCGTTTTTCCGTGAAAGAGTGAAAGAGCTGACAAAAGAATACGATCAATGGCAGGAGGAGTTTGCGCTCTGGAAGAAGAAAAATCCGGAAAACGCCGAGTTGTACAGGCAGATGGCTGAAAAAGCCGTTCCTGCAGACCTGGAGAAACAACTCCTGTCCGTTATTCCGGACAAGCCTGCAGCCACGCGTGCCATCGGAGCCAAGGTACTGAACAAGGCCGCCCGGCTCGTGCCCTCCCTGTACGGCGGATCTGCGGATCTGGCGCCTTCCACTTTGACCCTGATTGACGGTGAATCCTCGATCGGGCCGGGTTCGTTCCGGGGAAGGAATCTGCATTTCGGCATCCGCGAGCATGGAATGGGCGGGATACTCAACGGGATGGCCCTGTCGGGTTATTTCCTGCCCTACGGGGCGACTTTTTTGGTGTTTTCCGATTACATGAGGCCGTCCATCCGGCTGGCTGCCCTGCTTCATGCGAGGATCATCTATGTTTTTACGCATGACAGCATTTTTGTCGGGGAAGATGGACCCACGCATCAACCGGTGGAGCATGTTGCAGCATTGAGGACCATTCCCGGCCTCCGGGTCATCCGACCGGCGGACGGCGTGGAAACCGCCATCGCATGGGCCTCCGCCTTGCGCTCTATCGACGGCCCGACAGCCCTTTGCCTGACCCGGCAGAATGTTCCGATCCTCCAGTATCCGGAAGGATTTGATCCCCTGGTCATTCATAAAGGGGGATACGTGCTTAAAAAGGAACAGAATGCCCTTCATATCGTTCTTGTCGCCACCGGTTCGGAGGTTGGAGTTGCCGTGGATGCAGAAAAACTGCTGTCCGAACGAGGCTTGAATATCCGGATCGTTTCCTTGCCCTGCCTGGATGCTTTCCAGGCACAGGATGAGGAATTCCGACTGTCCGTTATCCCGGATCATGTGCCTGTTGTGGTCATTGAAGCCGGAATAAGCCAAGGCTGGCATTCCATCACCAGAGCTCCCTTTCTGATGATAGGTATGAATCGGTTCGGCGCTTCTGCACCGTACAAGGTTTTGGCCGAGAAATTCGGTTTTACGGGATCTGCTGCTGCGGAAAAGATACTTTCATGGTATGATGGGATAAAATAAATTAAAACAATAGTTTACCGTTTTCCAAGATTATGTTTCCATCTATCGACAATGTCGGATTCAGCATAATGCCGTCAAAATGGCAGGGGATTGCAACGCTGCCTCCGAATGATATATTGTTTCCTATGCCGATATGTGCTGTTCCCAGGACTTTTTCATCTTCCAGAATAATGCCGTTGAGCTTTGCGAAGGGATTGGTTCCAATCCCGATCTCCGCAAGATTCCTTCCCTTTTTTCCGTAATTTTTCAATAGGTCACGGATTTTTTCCGCTTCGGCCCCTCCTGAAACACGGGCAACGAAACCGTCTTTCACGCGCATGTGTATGGGAGATTGGATTTTTCCGATTCCGGAAAAGGATCCGTCGAGGACCAGTATGCCTTCTGAAGAGTTTTGCGCTGGAGAGATGCAGGCCTCGCCTGCAGGGATATTGGAAAATTGACCGGGTTCATGCACCATGCCAGTATCGGCAAACCCTTTCATGCGGGCCAGGCTGAAAGACAGATCCGTTCCGCCCCGGGTCGTCAGTTTGCCGGATTTGCCGATGGTTAGAATGTCCGCCAGCTTTCTGCTCTGGCCGATCATTGAAGCGTATTTTCCTGTCATATTGCGGATCAGCATGTCCCGTGTCGCGCCGGGGAGACTGATCATGCGGCAACCCTGCCTGGAGGCCTTTTGCCGCATCCGCGTATGCGACAGGGAACGGCTGGTCAGCAGAATGGCAGCCTCCTGAGCAGCCAGGTAGCAACCGATTGCTTTGGGAGGCTCTGTATTCGGCTGGCGGATTTCGGGGAGCATCAGGCATTGCACATGGTCACAAACGGATTTGCCTTGTTCATGGATCCGAAGCGCCAGGTCTTGCATCGGTTCGTCGCAAAGGACGAGGCATTTTTCGTTTTTTTTTAGCTTCAGGCAATCATTGAATATAGAATGAATGGCGAACGTGAGTTCCATACCGCGTGTCATCCCCTGTATCACGGCTGATCCGCGCTGTGATGCATCCTGCAGACCGCATCAGCGCGTTCGCAGCTCCGAGGCTCAGAATCAAATGGAAGCACCCGCATATCCGGAGATTTGCGGGTGCTGTTTATTCCATCGCTTTTCCTTCAATCAGGTTTTATTTCCGTAAGAGTGATGTACCCACGCGACTTCATCTGCAGGATGAACACGGCCAGCCGTTCGTATACGGGCTGCACGGACTCGCCGAAACGGATCTGCATTTCTTGGCCGATTTCTCCAATGCTCCGTGAACCGTCCACCAGGTTCCAGAAACCGCTTCCAAACTCATCCAGCCGTACACGAACATGAGGAGATAGCTGGCATTTCAACAGGACGCGCTGCAGCGTCCTGGATTTAAATTTCGGAACCAGAAGCGTGACACGGCCGTCCTCTCCGACGCTCGAGAGAACCTTTGCCTGCGGCGCAAAGTCCAACAGATTGAGGCTCCCCCCTGGAAGCGGTCGGGAAGCTCCAGCCCGCAAACAGGACGAGCTTTTTGAAGGCCTGCCGGCTTCGGGGCAAACCCCGGAACCTGCGCTCGCTGAAGGAGTCATTTCTTTTTTGCGTCTCTCAGCGGCAATGCGATCAACAGGTAGGCCAGTATCGCATAGACCAGCAGGCCGAACCACGCATTTCCTCCGGAAATGATCTTAGGCAATATGGCTTTCCCCCCGCCGATGACGATCGTGACCGCAATCAGAATCCCCATCAGGGCTTCGCCTGCAATCAAACCGGACGCGAGAAGGATGCCGGTGTTCTCCAGCCTTTCGTTTTTCAAATTTTTACCGGCAGCGATTTTATCGATGATCCATTTGATCACGCCTCCGCAGAATATGGCGAAGGTCGTGTTCAGGGGGAGGTACATGCCGACAGCGATCAGCATGGGGGAGGGAGCCCCGATCATGATGAGGCCGATCGAGAAAAGCGCGCCCATGATGACCAGCGGCCAGGCCATGCCGCCTGTGATGATCCCCCGGCTCAGCATGGCCATGAGCCCGGCCTGGGGAGCCGGCAGCAATTCCCCCCCGATGCCGCCATACGCGGAGTGGAGAAGCTGCAGGATCAGGGCGAGTACCAGTGCTGCAGCGATCACGCCGATCATCACCGCCATCTGCATGGCCCGCGGCGTTCCGCCGAGGATATGCCCGACTTTCAGATCCTGCATGATGTCGCCCGCTACGCCGCTGGAACAGCATACGACCGCAGCCACGCCCAGTACGGCTGCAATTCCAAACGGACCCTTGACGCCCACCAAAACCATGAGAAGAGCCGCCACAATCAGAGTCGAAAGCGTCAGTCCGGATATCGGATTATTGGAGGAACCGATGGTTCCGACGAGAAACCCGGCGACTGCGGCGAACAGGAAACCGGTGACGGTCATGACCAGCGCGGAAACGAGGGCGCCGACGACGCTGTGACTGAAATGGAGGTACAGGAAAAAGATGGGGATGACGAGCAGGATGATGGAAAGCAGCGTGACGGAATAGGGGATGTCCCTTTCCAGGCGGTTGGCACCGGGCTCTGCTCCTTTTTTGCCGATCCTGACGATGTCGCGGAATGCCCTTGTGACCCCGGATGTCAGGGATTTCCTCATCTTGAAAAGGGTGTAGAATGCCCCGACGATCATGGCACCCACGGCCACCGGACGGACCTGTGAATTCCAGACCGCCGCTACGGTGGTCAACCAGCCGATGCCGGCCTGAGCATCGAAACCCCCGTTGATGAAAATGAACAGAGGAACCAGCATCATATGGCCGAAAACGCCGCCGGAAAAAACGATCGAAGAAAGCCTGGGCCCGATGATGTAGCCGACCCCGACCATCGCCGGGGATGCGCCCGGGGATTCGATGAACAAACCTCCGCGCGGTGTGCTGGCTGCACCCGGCACCTCGACCATGCGGCTCGTCAGAAGGCGGAAATTCTGCACGGCAGGCAGAGTCCAGAAGACGCCCACATAATTCCGGATGATCTGAATGCCGAAATCGTTTTTGAACAGTTCAATCAATCCCGCTATGCCGAGTGCGCCGAACACATATTTGGCTCCGGTCTGGCCGCCCTGGCCGGCCTTGACGATTTCTGCGCAGGCCACACTCTCGGGAAACGGCAGGGATCTGTCCTCGATGAGGATCTTTCTGAGAAAAATGACGAACAGCACGCCCAGGATGCCGCCCACCAGCATCAGGGCCGTGCTTTCCAGATAATGGATGTCGTCCCATATCGCCTTTCCGGTCGAAGGATCCCTGATCAGGAATGCGGGGATGGTAAAAATGGCTCCGGCGACCAGTGCCTCGCCCACTGCAGCGGTGGTTCTGCAAGTGTTTTCTTCGAGTATTGTCCCCTTGAAGAGCCGCAGGACGGCCATGGCTACCACGGCTGCAGGAAAGGTGGCTGCGACCGTCATTCCGGCGCGAAGTCCGATGTAGGCATTCGCGGCGCCGAGAATCATGGACAGGATTGCTCCGAGAACAAGGGCCTTCACCGAGAATTCCTTCATGCTGGCTTCAGCCGGCACGAAAGGTTTGAGATCCTCAGATTTCGATATTCCGGTTTTTTTGTTTTCCATATCCCCTCGCAATGATGATGATTCTGGCACGCGGTCCAAGCAGATGGCGCCGGACATTCCCGGCCTCAGGGAATGTTCAGCGATGTCCCCTTCTTTTCAGATCATCATTTTTCCCTTGGCGCCGTTCCGCGGCGTGTCAGATGCCCAGAAATCAATTTTTTTAACATAGAATGATTTTGCTTAAAAGTCAAGAAAAATATCGATGGAAGGCCGTTTGAAATATCCCATGAGCGCAGATTCATTCCGCATGACCTTGGATCCGGTCTTTTCCTCTCAAAAAATGCATTCAATACAGGCAACCCGCTGCCTGAATGCGACAACACGGGAATTTTGCCTTTGATTTTTATCTGAAAATTGCTTATATTCATCGATAGTTATGAATTATTTAAAATCAATCACTTGGAATGGTTTTTTACCGTGATGACCGTGTCCCAGATATCAATGGGAAGGTATGTGGCGGCCGATTCGCCGGTGCACCTTCTTGATCCACGGACCAAACTGCTGTCCTTTTTGATTCTGATGCTGTATTCATTTTTCGTGCATAAGTTATATTTAATAATCATGTTTATGGCAATCATTGCAGGTCTTTGCCTTTATGCAAGGCTCCCGTTGAGACTGCTGCTTGGAAACATCAAACCATTCTGGATTCTATTTCTGATCACATTCGCGTTCCAGGCTTTTTTACTTCCGTATTCACCTGATGCGCAGGACTTTTGGAGCCGTATCCGTTTCAACCGGCAGGGGGTTGAAACGGGTTTCTTTTACGTGGCGAGGATCATTCTCCTGATATCCGCTGCCGGCCTTCTCACATTGACGACATCCCCCATGTCTCTGACCGATGCCATTGAAAGATTCTTGAAACCGTTCCAAAAGACAGGCTTACAGGCACATGAAATGGCCATGATGATTTCCATCTCCATGCGCTTCATACCCATTCTGCTTGATGAAGCCCTGCGCATTCAAAGGGCGCAGCAATCCAGGGGAGCCAGGTTCAGCGGAAACGCCGTCCAGAGAACAAAAAGCCTCATCCCCTTGCTGGTACCGCTGTTCATATCGGCTTTCCGGCGGGCCCACCACCTCGCTTTGGCTATGGAAGCCAGATGTTACAGGGGGAATGAAGGCAGGACGAATTTCGAAGAACTCCGGTTCCGAAGACGGGATCTGGCCGCCGCTTTGGCTGTACTGGCCTCCGGAATTCCCGTCCTGTTTTTCCAATGAAGGAGACAATGCACAAAGAGCGACCCGGCCGCCGCTATGTGAAAATGAGAATGGAATATGACGGGACGCTTTTCTCAGGCTGGCAGTTCCAGCTGGGCAGGCGCACGGTTCAGCAAGAGATCGAGAGAGCCCTGAAAACACTGACCGGGGAGAGGATTGCGGTGACAGGTGCGGGCAGGACGGATGCAGGCGTGCATGCACTGGGACAGGTCGCCAGTTTTCAATGCCCCGAACGGTTTGATGCAGGGACTCTGAAAAAGGCGTTGAATGGAATACTGCCGGAGGATATCCGCATTCTGGATGTCGAAACGACCCAGGGACATTTTTATGCCCGGCATGCCGTCTCGAGGACGTACCGGTATGTTCTTTACAAGCAAAGGAAGGCAGTCGGGCGACAATACGGTTGGCATCCTTCAGGCGACATTTCCCTAAGCCGGATGAAACGGGCATCGCGCTACCTGAAAGGGGAACATCATTTCGGCTCGTTCTGCAAAAAAGACCCTGAGGGGGGGGACCCGGTTTCCCGGATCATGAAAATACGATGGATCGAAAAACCGGATGCCTGGATGTTCGAAATCAAGGCGGACCGCTTCTTTCACAATATGATCCGGATCCTGATGGGAACCCTGATCGAAGTCGGAAGAGGGAAGATGACACCCGGGGAATTCAAAGAGCTGCTTGAAGCCCGGGACCGGACCAAGGCCGGGCCCACAGTCCCCCCTTGCGGCTTGTTTCTCGATCGCGTGGATTACAAGTGAGGACCGCCGCTGGCTGTTCATGAACGGCAGGCAATTCGTATCCAGAGTTGTGCCGTTCTCCAGGAGAAAGGCGGCATGATGGATAGGAGGCAAGGAATGAGGGGATTGGCGGGTCTGCTGGCTTTATCGCTCACTCTGTGCATGGCCTTTCATTGCTCGGGCAGGACGAAGAATTCCACTCCCGGGGCTGCAGCGCGCCCGCAGGACGGCGCAGCAGCGGTTGCAGTGGCCCAGGATGAGAGCGAACAGGAGTCTCTGTATAACTCCAGAAAAAACGCCATCACACGGGCCGTATCCCAGGCCAGCCCGGCTGTTGTGGGCATCAATGTCACGCAGCTGCAACAGATAAGGGAGAGATCCATTTTCGAAGACGATCCTTTCTGGGGGTATTTTTTCCCGCCGAGGGATTACTATCAGAAGGTGCAGGGGCTCGGATCCGGATTTCTCATCTCCCAGGACGGTTTTATACTGACCAATGAACATGTGGTCCATGGCGCCGTGGAGATTGTCGTGACCATGCCGGGAGGAAAACAGCTGCAAGCGGAATTGGTCGGAAAGAGCGACCGGTACGACGTGGCCCTTCTGAAAATTCCAGGTGAGAATTTTCCTTTCATTCCCTTGGGGGATTCCGGTGACCTGATCACAGGCGAATGGGTGATCGCGGTCGGGAATCCTTTCGGCCTGTTCGACGTCAGTTCGAAACCGACCGTGACGGTGGGTGTCATCAGTGCAGTCGGGATGGATTTCAAGGAAATCGAAGGCCGGATCTACAACGACATGATTCAAACGGATGCCTCCATCAACGGCGGCAACAGCGGTGGACCCCTGGTGAACAGCCTGGGTAAATGCATCGGCATCAACACCTTCATCATTTCGGGCAGCTCTTATTCCAAGGGGTCCGTGGGCATCGGTTTTGCGATACCCATCGACCGTGTGAAAAAGATGCTGCCAGTTCTGAAAGAGATTGGAGCCAGCCAGAAACCTGCAGACACCGGAATCAGCGTTGAAAACCTGACCTGGATCCAGGCGAAGAGGCTCGGAATCAGGCCGGATGACGGCGTTCTGGTCACACGCGTGGCCAGGGACAGCAAGGCGGCAGCAGCCGGCGTCCGGGAGGGCGATGTCCTGGTTTCCGTCAATGGAAACCGTGTCCGGTCCACGCTCGATGTAGAGGCTGTGAACAAACGGCTGGATATTGTGGAGACGCCTTCCCTGGCACTCCGTATTTTCCGCGACGGCAGGCTGGTCGATATTTCCGTTCCACTGATGGACCAATCAGAATTCCGCTGAAGCCGGAGCATTCGGACGGCCCCGAAAACACCGGCCGGAAACAGCTGCCGGAAAAGGCGGCAGGAGCGCCCCTTGAGGCCGGATGGGGCGTGATGGAGTTGTTCCCCTGCCCGGGCATCGGGGCGCGGGATCGCATGGATGACTCCCCGCCGCAAGCAGCGGGGATGCGCCCGCTGACAGATTCAACGACCATAACCTGAGGAGAATGGGATCGTGATTGAACGTTATACCAAGAAGGAAATGGGCCGGATCTGGACTGAAGAAAACAAATTCAGGACCTGGCTGCAGGTGGAGCTTGCCGTATGCGAGGTGCAGGCGCAGCGAGGCGTCATTCCGCCTGACGAATGGAAGGAAATCGTAAACAAGGCTGATTTCGACATCCGCCGGATTGAAGAAATCGAGGCTGAGGTGAATCACGACGTCATCGCATTTCTGACCTCGGTTGCGGAGAAGGTCGGACCAGCCTCCCGCTTCATTCATCTCGGTATGACTTCCTCGGATGTGCTTGACACGGCCCTCTCCCTGCAGTTGAAGGAGGCAAGCGCCCTCATCCTGGAGGAAATGGAGAGACTGGGGGCCGTATTGAGGCGCCGCGCCCTGGAATTCAAGGACACGCCTTGCATCGGGCGGAGCCACGGGGTGCATGCGGAGCCCGTCACCTTCGGCCTGAAGCTGGCGGTCTGGTTTGAAGAGAACCGGCGGAATTGCATCCGGATGAGGGATGCGGCTGAAACGATATCCGTGGGAAAGATTTCCGGCGCGGTCGGGACATTCGCCCATCTGGATCCGGAGGTCGAGGAAAAGGTCTGCGGCAAACTGGGCATCCGGTATGCTCCAGTTTCAACACAGATCGTCCAGCGGGACCGGCATGCCCATTTCCTGTCCATTCTGGCAGTCATTGCGGGGAGCCTCGAAAAAATCGCCCTTGAGATACGGCATCTCCAGCGTACCGAGGTTCAGGAAGCCGAAGAGTATTTCTCCAGGGGACAGAAAGGTTCCTCTGCAATGCCGCACAAACGCAATCCCATCACCTGCGAGCGGATCTGCGGACTGGCGCGGATGATCAGAGCCTACGCAATGGCCGGCCTGGAAAATCAGGCCCTCTGGCACGAACGGGATATCTCCCATTCGTCGGTCGAACGCATCATTCTGCCGGATGCCACGATCCTCGTCCATTATATGCTCGACAAGACGATCCGGTTGATCGACACGCTTCAGGTCGATCCGGATCAGATGTTGAAGAATCTTGAAAAAACCCGGGGGTTGATCTTTTCACAACCCCTGCTCCTGGTTCTCGTTTCCAAGGGGATGCTGCGGGAAGAGGCCTATCGCATCGTTCAGGAGATTTCCAGCAAGGCGCGGCAGTCTGGCGAATCTTTGGAGAAGGCCGTACTGTCCGATCCCGGTATCCGGAAAGTACTGACAGAAGCGGAAGCGAAAGGCTGTTTCGACCTGAAAGTCCAGCTGCGGAATGTCGACCGGATTTTCGACCGATTGGACCTGCACTGAAACAACACACGGGAACTCATATCCTCATGCGGATAGGAGGTGGCTGTTGGAAATCAGCAAAGGAAAACAGATCCATCAGGGGCGCATCCTTCGGGTCTGCCAGACCAAAGATCCGGAGCGCCTCCTCCTGGTTTTCCGGGATGACAAGCCGGGGGCCAAAACAGGCGATGGCAGGATTAAAAACCGCGGCAGAATCAACAACGCCATTTCTTCCGCGCTGTTCAAATATCTGGAAAGTTTTCATGTCCCGACCCATTTCATTGATTGTCCGAAGCCCAATGAAATGCTGGTTTGGGCCCTTTCCATGCTGCCGGTCCAGGTGAAGATATGGAATTATTCCTCCGGGAGCCTGTGCAAGCGCTTCGGGCTTGAAAAAGAGGCGCCGCTCGACTGCCCCGTGGTCGAATATTACCTGAAAAATCCGTCTCTTAAGTTCCCCATGATCAGCCTGGATCATATCAGCGCTTTCCGTCTGGCCAGCAGTGAGGCCCTTCTCCTGCTCGAAAAGATGGCCCGAAAGATCAATGCGGTGCTGAAGTCCTATTTTGAAAGAAGGGAAATCGTTCTTGCCGACCTGGAACTGGAATTCGGGATGCGTCAGGATCAACTGCTGCTGGGCGATGCGCTGACGCCGGACACATGCCAGCTCTGGGATTTCCGGGGCAGCCAGAAACCGAATTCGAAGTCCTTCCAGGTGGATGACACCGGGGATGCCGGCGCAGCCTATGAAGCGTTATACCAGCGGATCGTGGGATGAAACCGAATTTCCTCTGGCGCGAAATCCGGCATGTCCTGGCGCCGGTTGTCTTGCTGCTCGTTTCCCAGATCACCTGTTACATCCTGTGGCGCCGGTCCGTTTTTCTCCTTCTGGCATCGGGATGCGCCGCGTTCTCGGCTTTTGTTTTTCATTTCTTCCGGAATCCGGACCGCCGCATACCGGATCGCGGGGATGTCCTGCTGGCTCCTGCAGATGGCCGCGTTCTCTCGGTCGAATCCGGAGCGGAGTCTCCTGCAGGGGAGGGCCTGTTTTGGAGGATAGTCATTTTTCTTTCCCTATGGGATGTGCATGTCAACCGCGTGCCCGTGTCCGGCAGGGTGGACCGCATCGATTATCTTCCAGGCGGCTTTCTGCCGGCGTTCAGCATGAATGCATCCCGGCGTAACGAACAGAACGTCATCCGGATTCGGACAGACAAGGGCCCTGTCGTTCTCAAGCAGGTTGCGGGTCTCTTTGCCAGGAGGATCGTCTGCGACCTCCACGTGAATCAGGAGGTGAAAGCCGGCCAGCGGTTCGGAATGATCAAATTCGGTTCGCGCGTCGAACTGTTTATCCCGGACGAATGGAAGACTCCCGGCAGCAAACTGCCGGAATCCCCGCTCTGTCATGAAAAGGACAACCCGGTTGGCCCGGTTATTTCAAGGAATATGGGCACTGTCAGCTTGAAGTTCCCAACCGCAAACAGCGGGGAATCTTCGATCTGTAAGAAAGAAAATAATGTTATTCACTTGCCTACCCCGGGGCAAGCCGCTGGGCATGCGCTCGCTTTCAGATTCAACCTCAGGATAGGCAAAGGGTGCAGGATCAAGGCGGGGGAAACGCTCATCGGGGAATGGACACATGCCTGATCAGCCGAAAACGTACTGGATGCCGAGTCTATTCACCCTGCTGAACCTGCTGGGGGGGTTTCTCTCCCTGATCGCCGTTCTGCAGGGGAACTTCCATGCCGCATCCTGGTTGATCATTATGTCTGTGCTCTGCGACGGCATGGATGGGAAAATGGCCCGCTGGTCCACATCCGAATCCCCATTCGGGCTGGAACTCGATTCACTGGCCGATCTGGTCTCTTTCGGCGTGGCCCCGGCTGTCCTGCTGCAGAGGGCCGCTTTCAGCGGGTGGGGGATGGCGGGCATTGTCCTTGCTTTTCTATACCTGTTTTGCGGCGCGTACAGGCTTGCGAGGTTCAACGTGATCCAGGCAGGGGACAGGACCAAAGGTTATATCGGTCTTCCGATACCGGTGGCTGCCTTTACCATCGCGTCTTTTTTTATCTGGCATCTGAGCAAAAAAAATGCGATATTGGAAGGCGGAGCAGCCGGGCTGTCAATCTTCCTGTCCGTGTTGATGGTCAGCACCGTGCATTATGACTGGCCCAAGCTTCAATTCAGAAGCGGGAAAAGGGACGCCTGTATTTCAGTGTTTTGTTTGGCCGTTCTCGTCTTGATGGCCGTTGTCCCGGAACAGGTTTTATTCCCCGTTTTCCTGTTCTATTCGGCTGCAGGGCTCTTTCGATGGTCCAGGCATTCCGCTCGAAGCGCGGGAAAAGGACTGGCTTTTTTCATGTTTTCCAGGCAAAGATCAAGATGATAGAGGGATGAAATCATGATCGGCTCCATCGGATCAACGGAAATCCTGGTCATCCTGCTGGTCGTTCTTCTCCTCTTCGGCAGCAAGCAGCTGCCGCAGATGGCCAGGAATGTGGGTAAGGGACTGCGTGAATTTCAAAAAGCCACCCAGAACGCCAAGGATGAAATTCAAAAAATAATCAACGAAGAGGACAAAGAGCATTTCAAGGGTTGACCCCTTTCCATTTTCATATGAACGTAACGCATCATTCCGTTTCATGATGAAGGAGGTTGAATCTCATGTTTTCAATGCCAGGTCACGGTGAATGGGTTCTCATCATTCTCGTTGTTCTCATCCTTTTCGGGGGGAAGAAAATTCCGGAATTGGCCCGTGGATTAGGCAAAGGAATACGGGAATTCAAGGATGGCATGAAATCGGAACCTGAAAAACCGAAAGAATTGGACGACAAGAAAGAAGAACCGAAGTCGTAGGCGCGTGGATGGCCTTGATCCGGGATTTTCCGGTCCCGTATTGGGCCGCAGTCCGAAGATGATTTTCATTTTTCTGCTTTTTCCGCGAAAATGGTCTATGCCTGGAAGGGAGCGGGGGAGGCCATTTCCCCCGGATGGAAGCCTCCGGCAGTGAGCGCCGGGTATCTTCGATCTGCAAAGAACAAGACTTTTAAATTGACCTTCGGATACCGCGCAGAACACGGGATCCTCTAATAATAAGCGGACCGGCGCAAAAGAGCCTTTCTTCATCGGTGTCCAAAGGCCGCCGATGAAGCCTCTCGCTGCGCGGTCGGTCGATTGCTTGCTCGTATATCCCGCAGCAAGCAGAAGGGTATTTGCCCGTTTTCAGATTGAGACGGATGCGCATCCGTCTCGCTTGAGGAGAGACATGGCCCCCCATCCGAGGCTGAAGCAAGCCGGACACGCAAAGGGGCATTTAAAACAGACGCAACCGGGAGGATGCCAGATGAATCAGCAAGACCTGGAAATCCTGTATGTTCAGGTGGAGAATCCGGATGAACTGAATTTTATCCTGGGGCAATCCCATTTCATCAAGACCGTCGAAGACCTACAGGAGGCCCTTGTCCAGACGGTACCCGGCATTCAATTCGGCATTGCCTTCTGCGAGGCGTCCGGTCCCCGTCTGATCCGATATGCCGGGAACGAGGATGGCCTGATCAGCCTGGCGGTGCGGAACGCGGAAAAAATCGGCGCAGGCCATTCTTTCATCATTTTTCTGAAGAAGGCGTTTCCGGTCAACGTCCTGCCGGTATTGCGGAACGTCCCGGAGATCTGCCGTTTTTTCTGCGCGACCGCAAATCCGGCACAGGTTATCGTTGCCAGGACCGCTCAGGGCAGCGGCATTCTCGGCGTGATCGACGGCAGCAGCCCGGCCGGTACGGAGCAGGAGAGCGACATCAGAAAACGAAAGGAGTTTTTGCGCACACTCGGATATAAACAGGGAATCTGAGCATGAACACGCGCCTGCTGCCTCGCCGCTCACGGATGGAAGCCCTCTTGAGCCTTTTCCTCTTCATCCTGACCGTATTTTTTTCACGAGAAACGCGGAATTTTCCCTGCCCGAACCGGGAATCGGGCCAACCGGTTTTTCAGCCTGCCCTGGCGACCGCAGGATGGGAGGCAGGCGCCATGAAGACCTTCCTGTCATGCCTGGACGCTCTCAGGGAATCCGGTGACCGGAAAATGGCGCGCCTCTTGTCTGAAGGAAAAAATCGGGGAGAAATACCTCTCTGGCTTGCGTTTCACGGGATAAATGTTCTCTCCTCCTGCAGGCCCGGAGCCATCCTGTTCACCGGGGGGCTCCGCGACACCCTCGCTTCGTGGTATCAACAATACGTCCACAGCTTCAGGCGGGATGTAACCGTCATCCCCATCGGCCTGCTCGACCGCGGCTGGTGTCTCGAAACCTTCAACCTGATCCAGGGTCCGCACGTCAAACCTGCTTTTTGGAAAATATTGCAGGAACGGGATCTCGGCGGCGGATACTCCCAGTCCCATTATTTGCGAATCAATGGAGACGCTGGAGGACATCATCGAATCGAACTGGCCGGACCGGCCTGTGCAATTCTCCCTGGACTGCGATCATGAATGGTTGTACGAAAGGCGCGGCATGCTTCAACCGTGCGGCTTGACCTGTGTTCTGGCTCCCGCTTCGGATAATTTGAAGCTCCAGGCAGCATGCAGGACGGGTGGAAAAGGCGGTTCTATCCACCAGTTTTCCCCGCCGTGTTCCTCGGGGAATGCGCTTGCTGGGAGATTCAGGGAAGCACCATCCGTCAATCGGGATTTTGAGATGAGATTGCTCGATTCTCAACAGATGGCGTGCATCGCACTTGCGTGCCGGCAGGATCCCCGAGGAATGAAGTCCACCCTTTTTGATTACCTGACTTGTTACCGTTATATGGCGTGCACCTCCCTCCGGCAGGGCATGACGGAGCGTTCCCATGCGTTGATGAGGTTCATGAACCGCCTGTTCGCTGGAAATCTGCCCATGGCACTGGACATGATATGAAAACACTTTCGCAGATGTCCAAGAAGCAACTGGGATACCTGGAAGGCGCCATTTCGATTGTCATCAACACGATCCTATTCGGTATCAAGTTTTGGATCGGCCGGTCCCTGCATTCCGTAGCGATGGTATCCGATTCCTGGCATACGTTCTCGGATTCGCTGACCTCGGTTCTGGTGGTCATCGGTTTTTATATTGCAGCCAGGCCTGCGGACAAAGAGCATCCCTTTGGGCATGGACGGGCCGAATCCATAGCCTCGTTGATCATCGGAACCCTTTTGACCATTGTAGGCTTGAATTTTTTTACAGAATCGATCAACCGGCTGATCCATAATCAGGCCATGCAATTCACTTGGACCGCTGCCGTCATTTTTCTGGTTTCCGTCGTCGTCAAGGAAGCCCTCGCACAATTTTCATTCTGGGCGGGGCGTCGGACGAATTCCCTTTCGCTGACCGCAGACGGCTGGCATCACCGCAGCGACGCCATCGTATCGGGCCTCATTGTCATCGGCGGGATTTTTAATTCGCGTTTCTGGTGGATCGATGGTGTGCTGGGATTGGTGGTTTCCCTGTTGATTCTCCATGCGGCAATCATGATCATCAAACCGAATGTGCATCTTTTCTTAGGCGAGAAGATGGACCCGGTGCTCGAGAAAAAAATCCGAATAGCTGTCAAAGACCATTTTCCGAACGTAGCGGACATGCATCATTTCCATATGCACCGGTACGGTGAACACATCGAGGTCACTTTCCACGCCCGGATGAATCCGGATATCCCTTTAAACGAGGCGCACCGGACCACCCATGAGATCGCATTCCGCCTGAAGAAAGAACAGAGCATTGAAGCGACGGTGCATCTCGAGCCCAGTCGCCGACAGATGCCTGCAGAATTGAAAAAGCAGCAGGAACGTTCATGAAAAAGGCCGCCCTGATCACAGGCGCCGGCCGGAGAATCGGTAGGGCCATTGCATTCAGCCTCGCATCCCGGGGATTTCAGATCGCCCTGCATATCAACCGGTCGTCCGCGGAGGCGGAAAAAGCGGCCGATGAAATGAGAAGTCAGGGAGCGGTTTGCGGAATATTTCAGTCCGATTTCAACGACCCGGCAGCACCCCTGGATTTGATAAGGGCGGTTCATTCCAGATTCCCCGGGCTTTGCCTGCTGATCAACAACGCTTCCGTATTCGAAAGGGCGTCTCTCCGGGATACGGAGCCGGAGCGCTTCGACCGCATTTTCAGGATCAACTTCCGCACGCCCTTCTTCCTTATCCGGGATTTTTCCCGCATCTGCGGCAAAGGTCATGTGGTCAATATCCTCGATACGAAAATTTCGAGCCGGCTCGTCTCCTATTTCGCCTACAGCCTTTCCAAGAAGGGTCTTTCCGATCTGACCGAGATGGCAGCCAAGGAATTGGGACCGGAAATCCGCGTCAACGGCATCGCACCGGGCCTGATCCTGCCGTCTGCCGGGGATACGCGTGAGCATTTCGAACGCATGGGGAATGGAATCCCCATGCGCCGGCCCGGAAGCCCCGAGGCGGTTGTGTCGGCGCTCGACTACCTGCTGGACAACGCCTTCGTTACGGGGGAAATCCTCTTCGTGGACGGGGGAGAACATGTACTCTGAAAAAAGGGGGGACGCGTGCTGATCCGCATCAAGAACCTCCGGCTCCGGACCCTGGTCGGAGTTCAGGAATGGGAAAAGGATATGCCGCAGGATGTGGTCATCAACGTGGAGATGGAATGCGATGTGGGGCGCGCCGCCCAGACAGACGAGCTGTCGCATACCGTTGATTACAAAAAACTGAAAAGACGGATCATGCAGCTGGTTGAATCCAGGAGGTACAACCTCATCGAAACCCTGGCGCATGACGTCCTCCGGGCCGCCATGGAGGATTCACGCGTTTCGCGTGCCCTGGTCGAGGTTGACAAGCCGAACGCATTGCGATATGCGGATTCCGTCTCAGTCGTTTGCACCGGCAACAGGAGATCCTGACAACCGTTTTTGTATCCCATCCGTCTGCAGGCGCGGCCCGTCCTCCTGCAGCAGGGTGAGCCAGCGGGCATCCCATGTCTCCCTCCAGATCCCCAAAAGAATCCGTCCCACCGGAAACCGGCTATTCGAATGATGCTGTCATCGGCGCAGGCTCCAACATCCAGCCTGTCCGGAACATGCGGGCAGCCAGGAAAATACTGGCAGAGTCATTCCTGCTGACCGGCGAATCGGGTCTGCTATTCACGGACCCTGTGGGTCGGGCAGGACAGCCGCGTTTCCTCAATGCGGTTTACCGGATCCGCACCTCTTTGAGCCGGCCGGAGCTGGAGAAAATGCTGAAAGGCATTGAAAGCCGGTTGGGCAGAGTCAGAACGGGCGACCGGTACGCTCCAAGGACCATCGATCTCGATCTTCTCGCATGGAACGGGGAAATCGTCAATCCGGATGTATCGGAGAGGTCGTTTCTGCGGAAACTGCTCGAGGAAATTGACTTTTGGGTCGAATCCCGCCCTGGCACTTGATAACTCTACAAATAACGTGCCATTTTTGTTTTTACAACTTGACAATGTCTCGGGTATCTCTTATATTATTTTTGCGTTTTATGGCGGATAAACAATTGCACAGATGCTATATATGGATATCCCGATCATCGACAGAAGATACTCGGCCGACTGCCGCCGGGGGCTTCCAATCCTCTCTGATCACGCCTCGCCGGACGGTTTCTCCCGCAAAACCGGCCGACGGCCGTCCTGGTCCGGCGAACACGCCTTGACCGACCTGATGCCTGTTGTTTCCGATTCCTCCGACCCGCACCAGATTTTTTCATCCCGGTTGTAATATGGAAGCAGCCATGGATGCGGTCGCCATCATCCCCGCGCGATACAGTTCGAGCCGTTTCCCGGGAAAACCCCTGATCGACCTGGAAGGCCTCCCCATGATATGCCGTGTCGTCCACCGTGTC
>Ga0233423_10000229_pt1 | contig 32574 bp, 27 predicted proteins | sample Watercolumn_Mata_FD_180713 | JGI IMG/M metagenome (GOLD analysis project Ga0233423, IMG submission 180713) | Freshwater microbial communities from Lake Matano, South Sulawesi, Indonesia - Watercolumn_Matano_2014_112_MG | ecosystem: Environmental > Aquatic > Freshwater > Lake | place: Indonesia... | reverse complement strand
CGGAAGAAGGTGCTGGCGGAAGGGGCCGGTGCGGTGCCCCTGGCAGCCCTGGTGGGTAATCAATGTCGCTGTCGGCCTGGACAGCCGGTGGTGTTGGTCGTCAGTGGCGGCAATGTGGACAGCCACCTGCTGGGAAGAATTCTGTACCAGGGATTATTCCGGACGGGGCGTATCCTGCGGTTTTCCGTAGAGCTGGAGGATGTGCCGGGTGCTCTGGCCGAACTTTTGCGACTGGTAGCCGGCCATCAGGGAAATGTTCTTCATATCCATCATGATCGTATGGGGCGACATCTGCCTGTGGGCTTGAGCAGGGTGGAGTTGGAAGTGGAAACCCGCGACTACCCGCATATAGAACAACTGCTCAATATGCTCGCTTCCGGCGGTTACGACGTGGAGGTGCGCTGACCCCGCACTTACATCATTTCTTTTTCGCTCATTTCGACGGCGTGATCGATCTCGGATCTGAGCTGGGCCGGCAGACCGGGAATGTCGACGCTGAGGAATCCCCGCACAATGGTTGCCGTCGCTTCCTGTTCGGAGAGTCCCCGGGACATCAGATAGAGGATTTCTTCCTGGGCGATCTTTCCCACCGCCGCTTCATGGGACATCTCCACTCCATCAACCAGGCCCCGTAACTCCGGAATGGCATGGATGAGGCCGCCTTTCAGGAGAAGACCCCGGCATTCCAGGTGGGCCTTCACCCCCGGCACTTCACCGATCAGGTCTCCCCGGGAGATAATCCTTCCCCCGTTACTTATGGCACGGGCAGTGATTTCCGCCCGAGTGTCTTCTGACTTCAGGAATATCCGTCCGCCCACGTCGAGTTCAGAACCGGGGCTTCCCACCAGGAGGCTGTAAAACCTGGAGACCGCTCCCTTCCCTACAAGGTGCGTCGTTGGATACATCTGGAGTGACTTGACCGGCTTCATACAGATGTAGTTATTGAGGAAGAGACCTCCTTCTTCCACCATCCCGACGGAACGGGGTCGTACCATCATTTCTTCCGCCCAGTTATGGATCATGGTGAAACTGAGCTTGGCATTTTTCTTGACGAAGAATTCCGATATCCCGACGTGGAGTCCCTTTTTAAGGTTGGGGGAAGTGGCACACCCTGTAATGACGTGAAGTTCCGAACCTTCTTCGGCAATGATCAGGTTGTGGACATACTGGCTCAGGTTCTCTTTGTCAATGTAGAGGCATGCCTGGACGGGATAGATCACCTTGCTTCCGGGAAGGGCCCGGATGACGTAACCGTCGTGCAGATTGAGCTCGGCTCGAGCCGTATATTTGTCTGCATCTACGGATACCAGCTTCCAGTAATAGTCTTTTATCCAGTCACATTCTTTGAGAGCCTGTTTAATAGGCAGTACCTCAAGTCCTTTCTGGTGCGAGTCCGCGTGGACTATCGCCGTGTCTTTCTGAAAATAGGTTCCCGAACGTCCCTCCTCGCTGGCGTCCACTCCGGATTGGAGAATTCTTTTACGGTCTTTCTCCGGGAGTTTCGTGAGATCTCCCACGTATGAATGAGCCACCGGATCGGCGGTAAAGGCATCCAGGTCTATATCCGGGCCAAGAGCTGCTTTCTTGTCTTTCGCCTTTGTGGCCTTTTCATTCAGATCGCGCATTTCACACACTCCTCGTAGCCGGATTCTTTTATGCACCGGAATATTTCCTGGGGGTTGCTCCTGCAACTTAACACTCCTTCATAGAGTACCTGCCCCTTGTCTGCCGTCACGTAATCCAGGATGAATCCTGTGTGGGTGATGATGAGACCCATCCTGGTTCGTTCGGCGCGCTGCTGTTTATGCGTCTTGTCAGGAGCTGCCTTGTATTCACGCTGAAGAAGGGAACTGATTGAATGACTTATGAGGGAAATGTTTTCCAGATCCACACCCGATTCCGGCTCATCAAAGAGGAGAAGATCCGCATCCTGGGCCATGAGCTGTAGAAGTTCCGAGCGCTTGATTTCCCCGCCGGAAAAACCTGCATTGATGTCGCGCTCAAGAAAATCGGAGAAATTCACCATCGCAGCTAACTTTTCGACATCGATCTCCTTTCGCGCACATATGTGGACCATCTGTCTCGTCTTAAGACCGTGAATGGTAGGCGGCCTCTGGTAAGACATGCCGATACCGAGCTTCGCCCTTTCGGGTACGGACATGTGGGTAATGTCTTCTCCCTTGAAAAATATTTTTCCGGCGGTGATGGTATACTGGGGGTAGCCCATGATGGTCATAAGCAGAGATGTTTTGCCCGAACCGTTCGGGCCGAAGAGAATGTGTGTTTCCCCCGGATTGATTTCCAGATCGATGTGTTTCAGGACTTCCTTGTCACCGATTTTTACCTGCAGGTCTTCTATTTTTAACATGGTACTCTCCGGTATAAAGAAAGCGGACAGGCGGGACGCCTGTCCGCACACTACATTTCCCCTCAGTCCTTCAGCTTTTCCACGTTGTCGCCGAACGGTTTCGATGCCAGTTCGTTTTTTTCAGAAAGTATCAGATCGGCGGCAATTCCCGCTGAGTCCGTAATGATTTCACGGCAGAAGAGGGCATGGTCGCGGCATAGCCAGGCATCGTGCCACTGGGAAGTAAGCTCTCTACAGAGAGTCTTTCCGTATTTCTCTTTGAGTCGGTTCGGTACCTGGTTAAACAGGCGATACAGGCCGGGCTTGCCATACAACTGTTCCTTTCCTTTAAGCATCGCCTCTTTCCCCTCACCCTCAGGCAGCTTGCTTCTGCCATGGACGGCACTCACCGCCATGACGGCACCCACCAGGGCTCCGCAGGTATCTCCGTAAAGCCCGATGCCCCCGCCGAATCCCGTCGCCATTTTTTTTACCTCCTCTGGCAATCCCGTCTCCACAAGGCTTAGCACTGCTTCGGTGACACATTCGCAACAGTTGTAACCCAAAGAAAAGTTTTTCCGTGCTCGCTGCCTGATCGCTTCAATTTTTTCTTCCTTGGTCATTGTCTCCTCCTTGAGAGTTCTTTCCTGTGAGTTATTGTGGGTTGCAGGGGAATCAAACGGGCCTGCACAGGATTCCTATATCAGATCAAGTGCTTCCTTTCCTCTCATCCCGATCTTCACACCCCGTTCGACTGCCGCCTTGTTCGCATCTTTTACCACGCCTGAAAGGAGATCCTCAATTGTTGCAATGGCACTCCCCGTGGCAGACTTTACCCTGGCCGCCGGATAGCTGAAGTTGTCCAATGCCGCTACATCAAAAGCCCCGCAGCCGACCATACCGGTTTCGGTGATCACCGCAACCAGGTTCAGTACCCCTAATGGAATGATGTACCCATCAGCCTTTTTGTGCGTAAGCTGGATTTTTTCATGGACCATATTTACACCACTCTTTGCTGGTATCAGGACTGGCTTCTTGCCGGTCTCATACTCTTTGTCTGCCGGATTTGGTACTGTTGGCTCATATCAGACATCAAGGCAAAAAGCAAGAGATGACCCCTGGTTGCTAATGAAGGTAGGTTTTAGCCTCCGGTTCTTTCAGATCCACCTTCAGCAGTTTTTTCACGCTGTTCCAGTCGGGATAACTGAACCGGTCTTTAGTGAGGTGCAGCAGGCCGATTATCTGACAATGGCCGTACCTGCTCCTGGCATAGATTTTTCTGCCGCCGACACCTATCTTCACTTCCGGATTATCGCACCCCATCAGTATGGAGCTTATAAGGATATCGAAGACTTTCAGGCCTTCCGTCACAATGTACCGCGGCTTGAGGGTGTTAATAATATCATGTACCTTGCGAAAACAAAATAATTCAAGTTCAATCCGGATGTCCTTTTCTAGGGCTTCCCATTGAGCTTCGTTTTCGCTTCCGAAGAAGATCAGATTCAATTTTACACTCTTTTCCAACCAATCATCTTTTTCAATGCCTTCAAAGAGGTATTTCATCTTTCTTGCAATCCGTGAATCGTGGTGGAAGTATTCATGCACTTCGGGGATCTGAATGTCTTCTTCCCTGCAAAAGAGTTTATCATCAGCGTTGGGGTTGTGCCCGATTATCATCAATTCAGGACTGAAGTGAACAGGAGAGTAGAAAACCCGAAATCCGCGTTCACTGAAATCATATTTATGCCCGGTGGATTCCCATTTCCTGTACACTTCGTTCACCAGTTCTTCCGCCCAGTCCTGTATATCCATCACCACGCCTCTTTTTTTATAGCGAACGTTAAACGAGTTAGAAGGGCATGTCAAGGGGATTGGTCCTCATTCGTATTCTCCTTTACAACTCAGACAAATGTTGCTAATGGAAAAATTATAAAGACCTCCTGTGGAAGGAACAGCCTTCTCAGGAGGATACCCATTTTTAAGCCATATGTTTCAGAGAAATGCCGTGGATAATGAGAACGTTCAGCGCCTGACACTTGACGGGAGAGAAATTATCCTCATCGGCACCGCCCACGTTTCCCGGGAGAGTGCCGATCTGGTAATAAAGGTTATCTCGGAAGAGAGACCGGACGTGGTATGCGTGGAACTCTGCAAAGCACGCCTTGATGCCATCAGGCAGAGGGATAAATGGCATGAGACAGACATCGTCAAGGTAATTCGTGAGAAACGGGCTTCCCTCCTGCTCTCTCAGTTGCTCATGGTATCGTTCCAGAAAAAAATCGCGCAGAAATTCAATATCAAACCCGGGGAGGAGATGATTCGGGCGGTCGGGAAGGCGGAAGAGATCGGTGCGGAAGTTGTCCTGGCTGATCGGGAGGTGCGGATAACCCTTCTCCGGGCCTGGCGGATGATGAGCTTCTGGAGCAAGATGAAGGTTGTTCCGGAGTTGATTCTTTCGTTGTTTATTCCGGAGGAAATCACCGAAGAGGATATAGAAAAGCTCAAGAGACACGACATGCTGGAAGTGGCGTTGCGGACTGTCGGCGAAAAGCTGCCGGATCTGAAAACCACACTGATCGATGAGAGAGATCAGTACCTTGCTCACACCATAGGCCATGCCCCGGGGCGTAAGATTGTCGCGGTCGTCGGGGCAGGGCACGTCCCCGGTATCGTGAAAAACCTTGGCGTCGACATCGACATTGAGAAAATCAATCAGATCCCCCCGCCGAGCCTCTGGTCGAAGCTCGCGGGCTGGGTATTCTCCGGGGCCATTATCGGACTTTTCGTCGCGGGCTTTTTTTACTCGGGTTCTCAGGCAAGCATGAGCATGATCAAATGGTGGGTTGTTATCACGGCGACATGTTCGGGGCTCGGGGCACTGCTCCTTCTCGCACATCCTCTCACCATTGCGGCCTCAGCCATTGCCGCTCCCATTACCACACTTCACCCCCTTGTCGCTGCCGGGTGGGTTGCGGGGCTCACGGAAGCGACCGTGCGGAAACCCCAGGTAAGGGATTTCCTGGACCTGTCGGATGATATTACGAGCATCAGGGGATTCTTCCGCAATAAAATCACACGGATTTTGCTCCTGGTCGCCTTCGTGAATGTCACCACCTCCATCGGCACCTTTATCGCAATTCCGGTAATGATGAGATTTTTTTAGGCTTTCCAATGTCAGAGAGAGAAAAAAACTCCATGCTCTGTCCGAACTGCCGAAGGCTCATCAGTATTGACGAGCCTGCCTGCCCATATTGTGGTTTAGCGAAACCCGGATCGCGTCTCACAATGCGGTTTTTTACCTTTTTCTCTGCAGGTGCAATAGATGTCGTCAAGGCGGTAATCGTCATCAATGCGTTTTTTTACATCTTCTCGATTCTCCTGAGTCCGACGGCCATGAGTTTATCTCCGAACCCTCTGACGTTTTTATCCCCTTCCGACAGAAGTCTGTTTCTTTTGGGCGCGACGGGAACAATCCCGATTGCCTACGGGCGCTGGTGGACCCTGCTGTCCGCGTCTTTTCTCCATGGGGGCATCCTCCATATTTTCTTTAACATGGCGGCGCTGAGTCAGTTGGGCCCTTTCGTCCTCAGGGAGTTTGGATTCAGCCGCTTCGTGATCATGTACCTCTGTACCGGTGTAGCAGGATTTTTTCTGTCATATTTAGCCGGTGTTCCCTTTACCATCGGTGCATCGGCAAGCATCTGTGGACTCATCGGCGCCATCCTTTACTACGGCAAAAGCAGGGGGGGCTTTTACGGTGAGGTCATTTACCGGCAGGCCATGGGATGGGTGGTCGGTCTCGTGCTCTTTGGCGTGCTGGTGCCTGGAATCAACAACTGGGCACACGGCGGGGGCATCATTTCGGGCATACTCCTGGCATTCCTGATGGGATATCAGGAAAGGAAAAATGAAAACCGGCTGCATCGGGTTCTCGCCGCCGGCTGCATCGTGGTGACACTGTTCATTCTCCTGTGGGTGAGCTTACAGGCGATGTACTACTTTTTTAGTATCGTGGGCTCTTAACGTATGCCCAGAGGGCAATTCAATACACAGTTTCGTGCATGATTTTCTTTGACAAGTAAAACCCTTTCTACTAATCATATAATTCCACACACCCTAATTAATACAGGACGCGTAGTGATACGCGGCTGTTTTCTCAGGAGGTAAAACGGCAGATGGGAACGAAAATAATCGCTGTGTCAGCGCGAGTTCACCTGACGGGGGTACTTCTTTTATGTGCTTTCCTGATATCTGGTTGTGATACCGCGTTGACGGTGGGAGGGAGAACCATCGGTGTGAGATCCGGCCATTTCCTCTTTACGGATGGGTATCTCGCAACGAATTACAACTACTCTCTCAAAGAGGTCTGGAAAGCCTGTGAGCAGGTAATGACCGAGATGAAGGCGACGGGGATAGAGAAGAATCTCAAAATCGCCAAGGGAACGATAAATGCCTTCGCTCATGATGAGAAGATCCAGATTCTGGTTGAATATGTGTCAAAAGAGCAGACGTCTGTTTCCATTCGTGTCGGTTTGTCGGGAAACAACATGGCTTCCCAGCTCATTCATGAGAAAATTGCCAATAGCCTCCTGCGGTCTGAGGTAAAGGCAACACAGTAAAAAGGCCCGTTCCTCTTTTTTTAATCATTATCCGCGAAGCGTCAGATCGCCTTTATCAATCAGGGTGTAAAGGTACCGCACGATCTGAGCATGATAGGGGCCAGGTCTTGTTTTTTGCCATGATAAGTGAGAACAAAAGCTGAAGGACGGTGGTGATTATACCGGGCTCCATTTAAAAGGGTCAGCAAGATAGCCGCCAGAGTAGCAAAAAACAAGACCTGACCCCAGAATTTTTTTATAATATCCTCTCTTGCTCAAAACTAAACTCCTTCTCGCGAAAGAGCTTCAGGCATACATTCACCACATGTGGGTCGTACAGAATACCGCTGTTCCGGGAAATCTCCTCAAGCGCTTTATCTATCCCAGGGGCCGGCCGGTAGGGGCGGTGGGATGCCATAGCTTCAATGACGTCGGCCACGGCCAGAATCCGTGACTCGATAAGAAGTTTCTCTCCGGTTAACCCATTCGGATAACCGGATCCGTCAATCCGTTCGTGATGCTCAAAGACAATCCTTGCAATGGGCCAGGGGAAATCTATGTCCTTCAAGATGTCGTACCCTACCTGCGGGTGTGTCTTAATTAAGTCGAATTCTTTTTTTGAGAGGTTCGTCGGCTTACTGAGAATTTCAGAAGGGATGGCTATCTTTCCGAGATCATGGATGACAGCAGCTGTCCGGATGCCGTCCACCGTGTTTCCCGGGAGAGACATTTCCTGGGCAATGGAGCGGGCGAGATCGGCCACTCTTTTTTGGTGACCCGCTGTGTAGGGATCGCGTGTTTCTACCATCCGCGCTGAGGCCTTAATGATTCCCCCCATGGCCTTTCTCAATTTCGCAAGGGACTGTCTGACCTCTTCTTCCGCCCGCTTGCGCTCGGTGATATCCCAGAAGATGCCTAATATTCCTTTAATATTGCCCTTTTCATCCTTGACAGGTGTCTTTACTGTCTGAACAAACATCTCATATCCATCTTGAATATATTTATCTTCTAATTCTTCTGTCCTCCCTGACTCCATAACTCTTATATCATCTGCCCTATATTTTTCAGCTAAATCCTTTTGGAAAAACTCATAATCTGTCCTCCCTATAATCTCCTCAGGTTTGATTTTTAAATCTCTGGCGTAGTTCTCATTGCATGATACATAAATCGAATTTCTATCCTTAAAGAATATCTTTTGTGAAAGATTTTCAACAAGCGTTCTGTACTTGTTCTCGCTCGCTATTAGTTCTTTTTCTGCCTGCTTGCGATCGGTGATGTCATAATAGTGTTCAATACGACCGCCAGCATAAAGACCTGACCGGACGGGTTGACTCCAGTGTTCAAGCCAACGTTCTTTACGTTCACCGCCAGGAAGCACGTGACATGTAAAGTTCTCGATATAAGTGTTGTTATCGTAGGTCGCAAAGACCTTCTCGGTATAGCCGTCTGGATCTTCAAAAATGACTTTGATCTGTTCTCGGATGAGTTGTCGCTTGTCCTGTCCGATAACGGTTTCCCGACGTAAACCGAAGTAGTGTTCAAGCGCGTGGTTGATCCAGGCTACCTTGAAGTCAGCATCAAGAATGAAGATGCCAACGGACGAACTATCCAGTACATCGTCTATCAGTGAACGGTATCGTTCCTCGCTCTCTTGTAGGGTCACCTCGGCCGCTTTTCGCTTCTGTTTCCGCTCAATGGTGTGAAGGGCAAAAGCGATATCCCCTGCAACTTCCATGAAAAGGGACTGCTCTTCCAAAACATCCCTCAAGCGGATCGGAAGTGACACGTTCAAAAAACCGTAGACCTTCCCGGCGTGCTCTATCCGGGTAATCATGCACCCTTTATTCCCGATAAGTTGCTCAAGGGGACACCGGGGGCATTCCGACGACGGACTTACCGGGACGATTCCCGGCTGTGCCAGGGCCTTCTGTACGCAGGGAGGCGTTTCAGATTTTATATGCCTTTCGAATGCTTCCATGAGCGTGTCGTCATAATTCCTGCTCCTTGATGCTAAAAGAGGGACGTCATCGTTCAACAGGTCGATCAATGCGTGACCATATCCGCGGGATTCAACCAGCAAATCACAGGCCTGGCGGATCAGGCGACCTGCGTCCTTCTCATGGATGATCAGTTGATTCACATTCCGGATAGCCCGGAGCACCAGTTTGAGATGGGCGATCTCCTCTTCAGCCCATGTTCGAGCTTGCTCGCCGTTGCGGAGTGCATGAAGGGTCTCCTCGGCTTCCTACAGACGTCCTTTCAGTTCCTCAATCTCTGAGAGAAGTTCTTTTTTTGTCTTCATGGTTAATTCCTGAGCATGTCGGTTGTCGGGGTTGGAAAACCCCGCCTATTGTGTCGTGGTGTAGCATACATATGTGTTTCGTCCCCGTTCTTTCGCCTGATACATGGCGGTGTCGGCGTGTTTTAACAGGGTTTCGATGTTCTCACCGTGGTCCGGATACAACGCAATCCCGATGCTTGTGGTGATAGAGAGGAACTGACCGTTGCACATAAAGGGTTCCCGAAATGCAAGGAGAATCCTCTCTGCAATCGCAGAAGCTCCTTCTTTACCGGTGATTTCCGTCAGGAGCAGCGCAAACTCGTCGCCCCCCATACGCGCGACCGTGTCACTCGTACGGAGGAGTCCCTTGAGACGGCCGCTCACCCCTTTCAACATGCTGTCCCCCACATCATGTCCCATGGCATCATTGATTTCTTTGAATTTATCAAGGTCCAAGATCATCACTGCAATCTTCTTCGTGTAACGTTTTGAGTGTTCTATCGCCATGTTGAGGCGGTCGTAGAAAAGCCGCCGGTTCGGAATCCCCGTAACGGCGTCGTGGTATGCCATCTTCCTGACGAGTTCTTCCGCCTTCTTTCGTTCTGTAATGTCTACGTTAATCTCAGCGACCAGCCACTCACCATTGCTGTCCTGAAAGGGTATCGTAGTTACCTGTATGGGTCTGTTGCCCTCCTTGACAAGGATCTCCTCGGTCACGGTAATCTCTTTCGTAGAGAGAGCCTTCACTATTCCACACCCTGGACATACCTCTTTTCGATCCATAAAATATTCGTAGCACTTCTTCCCCTCCGGGTTTCCGTACACTTTCTTCCACTCCGGATCAATGTAGCGGATATTGAATTCAGTGTCGATTATATCAAGTCCCGTTTTCGTTGCCCCCAGGATAAACTCTATCTGCTGATTCAATCTTTTGACTTCTTCCTCTGCTTTTTTACGTTCCGTGATGTCCAGCCCTGAACTCATAGTGCCGGTGGTATTACCCTCCGCATCCTTCAATACGGTATTGTGCCACGCGATGAGTTTCTCCTCACCACTTTTCGTGAGCACAACGTTTTCCACATTCTCATATGACTCAATCTCTCCCCTCATCAATCCTTCAAAAATGATCTTCGTAGAGTCTCTCACCCTCTCCGGGAGGAAATAATCGAACCAGTTTTTGCCGATTATTTCGTTCTCGTCATATCCAAGGATTTCACATCCCCGCCTGTTAATCAGGCTTACCCTGTGGTTTGCATCAAACGCCACCATCATTACCCCGGCGATCTCCAGATACATCTGTGCTTTGTTTTTTTCTTCCCTCAGTATCTCTGCGCTCCGCTGTGTTTTTATTACGGATCGCTCCCGGATGGTGAGTATGAGAAAGAACCCTCCAATCAAGAGGCACAGGGACACGGTCGTGATAACGCCTACAGACCTGTAAACGGTAATGCGATCTGCAGGCATCAAGAGTATCAGTGACCATCCCTCTGTACCGATCAGTTCCCGTGAGAAGAGAAATGGACGTCCGTCAACAATAACAGTCGTACCTTCTACTGGTTTCGTTGACATGACCGTTTCAAAAGGTCCCATCCCGAACTGCCGGGAAGCGATGAGTGCGTCTTTCCTTATTTTGTCCATGGGCCAGAGACACTTCAGGGAAAGCTCCGCTTTCCCTGAAAGGAAGATGACGCCATCCTCGTTGACAAAGAATGAATACGGATGCTGACGGAGGAAATGTTCGATTTCATCAAGGTCCCTTTTCATCACCGCAACGCCAATAGCCGTCCCTTTGGAATTCATTACGGGGGAACTGGCGTAAAAACCCTTCTTTAGTGATGTCACGCCCAGTGCGAAATACCGACCCTGCTTTCCCTCTCTTGCCTGGGTAAAATAAGGGCGGAAGCGATACGATTTTCCGACGAAACTGTCCGGATATTTTCGGTTGGAGGACGCGATTGTTGTACCGTGAATATCCATGAGGTACGTTACTGACGCTTCTAAAGCTGCATTATACCTGTCAAGTACGGAATTCGCCCGCTCTCTGTTCCGGTCATTCGGGGAAAGGAGGGCAGGGGATATCCACGGAGACCCTGCGAGAGCTTTAACGGCCCCTTCCACCTTCTTCATTTCATCAATGAGATGGATTGATATTGCCGACAGGGCTGCAGAAGCATCTTTCGCAACATCTTCCCGGGCAAGGTTGCCCAGGTACCCCGTGGTGAACCAGCCCACCGTGATGATCGCGGAAAGAAGAATCGCGCTCATTATGATATAGCGCACGAGTAGGGAAATTTTCTTCATCTCAGTCAATTTTGTCATTTCCTCCCCCAAGGCCGACACCCGGCAGGGTTGGGAAACCCCCGCCTATTGGTTTACTGTTGCTGTCCCAGGAGTTTGAAAATTTTAAGTTCTCCCATGGCGCGCTCCACCTCGAAGGTTCCCACTTCTTCGACGTCGAGAGAGGATTGTGCGGCATGCCGGGTCTTTTCACTGATGAGAATGCTGTCCGGCCAGGATTTACACATAGCCTGAAGTTTGAACACAAAATTGACAGGATCGCCGATCACGGTGTAGTCCATCTTCTTGTCAAAGCCGATGTTTCCGACCACCACTTCGCCGGTGTGGATACTGATGCCCATCGAGAGAATTGTATTGAACCGTTTGCGGAGATACTCATTGACGTTTCCCATGGCCTGCTGCATGTCCAGTGCGGCGGCAATGGCGTTGTCTGCATCGGAGGGGCTGGAAACGGGGGCGCCGAAGATTGCCAGTAAACCGTCGCCCAGGTACTTGTCCACGATACCGCGATGTTTGAACACGATTTCTCCCATGGTGGAGAAGAAGTAGTTTACGAGTGCTACCGTTTTTTGAGGACCGAGGTTCTTTGAAAATTTCGAGAATCCTCTGATGTCGATATTCAACAGGGTTAGGGTCTTGAATTCATCAATGAGGGGTTTTTCTTCCGTTGTTCCGAGGATGATCTTGTCAACGACCTCTTTCGGGACGAACTTCTGGAACATATTCCGTATGCTCCGTTCATTTTCAGCCATGGCAACGGTCTCCCTGTACAGTTGTGCATTCTCCAGCGCAATGGTCACAGACGTGGCGATAGACTGGAGGAGGTGAATGTCATTCTCATCGAATATTCCTTCGACCTTATTGCGCACCTCGATGACGCCGGTCACCTTGCCCTGGGAGATCATGGGAACACAAAGAACTGACTCTGTCCTGAATCCTGTGATCCTGTCGAATACATGGGAAAAATGAGGGTGGTTCCGGGCATCTTGCGCAACGACGGTTCTGCCGTTCGCCGCCGCATGTCCGGCGATACCCTGGCCCAGCTTGAGCCGGAATCCGTTGAGGAGTCCCATATCCAGGTTGAAGGCAACTTCATATCTTAGTTCGTTGCCGTTCAGGAGCATAAGCGTTCCCGCTTCCACATTCATCGCGACCCGGATCATGTCCATGGTGTACTTGAGCACTTTTTCCATGTCGAAAGTAGATGAGGAGAGGGCACTCCCCACCTGCCTGATTGTTTCCAGCTCCTGATACCGTTTCGCCACGGAGAAAAGCAGTCTCTCCCTCTCCAGTGAGAGGGCAAGGGTGGCAGTCATCGTATCAATGCGTTTATGGACGTTATGCAGCGCCTCCGGAAGCACGTTGCAAAGGACCAGGAGTCCTACGATGCGGTCCTCCACAATGAGAGGCGTAATGATTGTGGTATGAAAGCTGTGGGTAAGAAAAAACTCCCTGTCCACCGGGTGCGATAGTTGGCTTGTGTCTTCAATAATGAGCGTACTTTGCTGTTTGGAGACCTTGTCGAAGAGAGAACCTGCGAATACATAGGAGTTCCCCCGGGAAATGCCTGCGGAAGTAAATGTAAGGAAATCCACGACGAACAGGCGATCTGGTGCATCTTTATCAATGCCTAAAATGATGGCGGATTCATAGGGAATGTTCTCCCGCACTTCCCGAAAAATTGACTGAAAAAGCTCACTGCCCCTGAGGCTCGAATTGAGGGTTTTGGAAATACTCTCAAGGGATTTCAGCAGTTGTTTGCTTTCCTCATTTTCCTTCAGGAGGCGGAGGTTGTCATAGGTAAAGGCGGCGTTGCCTAAGAGTGGTGTGAGAACGTCCACATCCGCCTGGGTGAAGGGAATATCGGATTTCCTTCTTGAAATTGTCAGCACACCGATCACGTCGCTGATGGTTTTCAGGGGCATGCAGATAAAGGATTTCGTCGCGTACTGGGAGCGGGACCGGCGGCCGAACCGGATATCGGTCTCGATATCTTCCACTAACAGCGGAGACTTATTGATGACGGCATACTTCGCGATACTGTCTGCGTAATCGATCCGATCCCCTCTCTTCACGTGTTCACCCTGTCCTATGGTTGCCTCCACGATAAACACGTTCCTTTTCGGATTTTCCAGGATGAGCACGGAGCCTATGTCGGCGTTTGTCAGCTTCAGGGAGCGCTCGAGGGTAATATAGAGGAGATCTTCCGGGTTGAACGTGATGTAACAGAGCTCCGAGAGTTCCTTCAGGGTAATGATTTCAGAGGTCTTTTTTTCGAGGGATCGAAAACTTGTCTTCAACTCCTGTTGAAGGGTTTGAAACGAAGTGACGATCCCCTGCAATTCATCTGTCGCAATCGGGATGGGTGTCCCTTTGAGGTCTTCTGCGATAGTCCTGGAAACATTCTTCCATATAGAGACAATCCCGTCGAAAATCTTGCGCAGAATGAGAAATCCAAAGAACGACATGATGAGCAGGGCGATGAAATAAAGAGGGATGTGTGTATCCTGCAGGATGTCGTATGTAACGGCAAAGTAAAGGAATCCGAAAACGGGTGCGAGGAAAAAGAGGCTGAAGACCACGGTGAGCTTGTAGTAGAGCCCCTTGCTTTCCATTGAGAAACTGTCGAGCCATTTTTTGATGTTCATTATTTGCCCCACAACGACTCAGGCGTCCCGCCTGTCCTGCTTCACCGGTATTCTCAGGGTCAGAGTGGTTCCCTTTCCGGGTTTACCGGTGATACTGAGTTCTCCTCCGAAAATGAGGGCGTGCTCCCTCATGCCCAGAAGACCGAGGGATTTTGCACCAGAAATCTCTCGTTCCGTAATTCCCCTTCCGTTGTCTCTGACTTTTAGGAGCAGTTGAGACCTCCCGCTCTATGCCGATCTTCAAGAAAGGAATGACGGAATTTCGCCATTCCTCCTGAGTTTCATAAATGAGACAGAGGTGGTCGTGGGGTTGTAATGCCTCGAGAGCATCGACTAACGTTGAATATTTTTCCATACAAAAGGTTCTTCCCTACTCGATTTCAAATTTGAAGCCTTTTTCCCTGAAGAGTCTCAGACAGGCATTCACCGCCCCCGAATCGTAGAGGAGGTCCCTTTGTTGGGTAATTTCTTCCAGTGCCTTATCGATTCCCAGAGCGGGTCGGTAAGGTCTGTGGGAGGCCATGGCCTCAACGACGTCCGCGACCGATAGTATTTTAGCAGCAGGGAGCATTTCCTCGCCTGTAATTCCCGAGGGATATCCGGAACCGTCGAGCCTTTCATGATGCTGGAGGATAATGTCGGCAATCGGCCAGGGGAAATCTATTTCCTTCAATATCTCATAGCCGACCGCGGCGTGTTCCTGTATCAGGCTGAATTCGATCTTGCTCAGCTTGCCGGGTTTGTTGAGAATGTCGGAAGATACATATATCTTGCCCACGTCGTGGAGAATCCCGGCCACGTGAATTGCCTCGAGTCTGTCATTAGTGATTCCCATCTCGCCGGCAATTGCCATGGCGAGCCTGGCCACTTTCCGTTGATGACCTGCTGTGTAAGGGTCTCTCTTTTCTAAGGCCGATGAGAGGGCGGCGGCCGTCTGGATAAAGGTTTTGCGCAACTTGTCGAGGCTCTGCTTGATTTTTTCTTCAGCCCGCCTCGCTTCGGTTATGTCGTCAATGGTGAATACAATTTCGTCTATCTGACCGGACGGGTCGAAGAGAGGGGCGCCATTGACCGAGAGGTACGCCCGCTTTCCGTCGGCTTTCTCCACGGCGTGATATATGCTGTAAACGGGGGCGCCCGCGGCCATTACCATTTCAAAGGGCAATTGTTCCCCGGGAATCGGTTTCCCTTCGAAATCGGTGATACCCAATTCAGGGGCTTCGTGACGGAGACGGGTCAGCTTCTCCGTGCTCATGCCCAGCACTGCCCCGGCGCGGTCGTTGGCGAAGATGATCCGTCCTTCCCGGTTTACCACCATGATCCCTGCGGGGCTCGTTTTCATGATCCGATCGACTATACTGCGTTCCCGGAGCAGCCATTCTTCCGTATGTTTTAATTCCGTTATGTCCATGGTATTTCCGAGGATTGCCGGTTTCCCGCGGTAGGTTATGGCAGAAACGGCTTCCAGGAACCATCTTGTCTGCCCGTCCTTGGTCAGAATTCTCGCTTCATAGGGATATGATTGTTTTCCCTTCAGCATATCGATGGCCTGCTTTTTGACCTCCTCCCTGTCGTCGGGGTGAATGAAGGTTGCCGGCTCTTTTTCCAGCAACTCCGCTTCAGTATATCCGGAGTATTCAACCGCCTTTTGGTTAACGAACTTCAGTCTTCCGTCTTGAATGATAAAGACGCTAATGAGGGAACTGCCTGCCAGGGTTTCATACAGGTCCTCCATCTGTTTGCGCTCGGTGATGTCTTCTAAGGTTCCTTCCAGGAACATGGTCTTTCCCTCCTCATCCCTGACGGCGCGGGCGTTAATTGATACCCAGAAATGTGTATTATCTTTCCGGCGTTTCTCCACTTCATACGCCTCAACGATACCCTTTTTCTCCAGGACATCCATGATGCGTATGCGATCCTCCGGGTTTACATAGAATTGCTTCCCGATATCCGTGACGGAGGACATTAACTCCTCAGGGTTCTTGTACCCGAACATCCTGGCGTAGGCAGGGTTCGCACTGATGTGCGCACCCTCCGGGGTGGTTTGAAAAATTCCCTCCACGGCATTCTCGAAGATGGAGTGGTATTTTTCTTCCGCCTTGCGAATCTGGTGGTACAAGCAGGTGTTTTCCAGGATCGGGGCGATGATGCTGACCAGGATGTTCAATGTCTTTACCTGTCCCAGAGTGAAGGGGCGACGGCTTCGGGTGGAGGTGACGTTCAATACGCCGACAAGGTTGCCTCCCGCCAGCATCGGCATTGAGATAGCGGCGTGGACGTTCGTGCGATGTGTGACAGGGGCGAAGCGTGAATCTATGACTTCTCCATACAGAGTTACCGGTTCCCGGTTGCGTGCCACCCAGCCTGCGATTCCCTCCTCCATGGGTGTACGTTCTCCCAGAAAGTTTTCAATGTGATCGCCCCGCGCCGCGGCAACGTAAAGGTGTTTGCCGTCGACTGCCGGTAGCATGATGGATGCCTCATCGGCTTTGCACTGCTGAAGTGCCGCGTCGGTGGCTTTGTTGAGGATTGATTGCAGATCGAATGAAAAGGCTATGGCATTACCCAGTTCATGGATCGCCACCGTTTCCCGCAGTTCAATGTTCTCCATTTTCAGGTGACGCACTTCCATTGCCCGCGACAGTATCGGGAGCAGCGCGTTTAACTTGAAGGGTTTCAGCACGTAGTCAAAGGCGCCGATCTTTATGGCCTCCACGGCTGTCTGGATCGTACCCTGACCCGTCATGATAATCCCGACGAGATTCGGATCTATTTCAAGTCCGGCCTTGAGGAGTGCGATTCCGTCCATTCCCGGCATCATCAAATCGGTGAGGAGGAGGTCGCAATCCTTTTCCTTCAAGGCTTCGACGGCTTCTGCGCCGGATGTATACCCTACGGTTTCGTACCCCTGACTGGCCAGCATCTCGCAGAGGGCGGACATTAACTCGGATTCATCATCGACGACAATCAGGCGACCCACGGTCATGTTTGATCTTTTTCCCTTCATAATCGGCTCCTTTAACGAAAATGATTTACTATGTTTTTAATGTTTCTTTTGTATTTACAATATGCATCTCAGGGGGTCAGGTCTTGCTTTTTGCCATGTTGTGAGAGAGTATGATTTAAAAATCACCGGTGATCATGCCAGGCTCCATCATTAAAGGATCAAAAAGATTGCCGCCAGGATGGCAAAAAGCAAGACCTGACCCCCTATGTTATTCCACATGTGTACGGTTTCCATTTACCGGTAATGAAATCCGTACCGTGGTTCCCCTGCCGGGTATGCCGTCACTCATGATTTCGAACTCTCCGTTATGTTCCCGGACGATGCGCCGGCATATTGCCAGTCCCAGTCCCGTGCCTTTTCCCTCCGGTTTCGTCGTGAAGAACGGTTCCGTTACCCTGGGCAAAATGTCAGGCGGGATGCCCGTTCCCGTATCGGCGATTTCTATGATGATATTATCTGATTCGGGGATTTTGGTCACCCGGATCGTCAACGTTCCGCCCTTTAGCATGGCATCGCTGGCATTGGTGAAAAGGTTCAGGAATAACTGGCGCAACTGCTGGCGGTCCGCATGGATTTTCGGCGCGTCCGGTGAAAACTCCTTTACGATCTGTATGTTGTGTTTGCGAAGGTGGTAATGGATGAGTTCAAGCGTCTTCTCGATTTCATCGCACACGTCCAGCGTGGAGATTTGTTGCTGAGTGCGTCTGCTGAACTGGAGAAGGTTGACGATCAGATTCCCCATGCGCTCAACTTCCTGCTCAACGATCTTCAACGTCTTATGACTGGTATCGTCTTCCGGCGTCTGGGCCAGTAAAGATTCGATCCGGAGGCTCACCGTGGCCAGGGGATTGTTCAGTTCATGGGCGATGCTCGCCGCCAACTCCCCCACCGAGGCCATTTTCGCCGTCTGCCAGAGTTGCTGCGTCATCTCCCGGAGTTCTTCCGTCTTCCTTTTCAGTTCATTCTCTGCCTTTTTACGTTCGGTGATTTCAGTCTCGAGATGGGCCGTTCTGTCTGTCACCTTTCTGTCTAACTCTTCATTGAGGGTTCTTAACTCGTTTCGCGTTTTGATCAGTTCGCGGTTCTGGTGGTACGCGTTCTCGTAAGTGGAAAGGAGGAGGTCAAGTATCTGGAGGGGTTCGGCCGTGATGAAGTAGTGCTCTCCTGAAAAGAACACCCGGACGCCCTTTTCTGCATCATGGTTCTCACGCAGGGAGATATTTGCCTGCAAATGCCGGATGCGGGAGATGAGGAGATTTTCATCATAGGGTTTTGTGATGAAGTTGTTCGCCCCGCTTGCCAGCCCGTGGATGACGTCCTTCGGGTCGGTGAGGGATGTCAGAAGGATGACTGGAATATCTTTCAGCTTTTTATCCGCCCTCATACGGCTGCAGAGCTCGTAGCCGCCCATCTCGGGCATCATGATGTCGCTGATGACAAGAAACGGCTTTCGCTCCTTAAGCAGATCAAGGGCTTTGTTGCCGTTATCTGCGACAGAGACCCGGTAGCCGTGATTTTCCAGGAGATATTTCAGTTTTTCGGCCTGTGTCGGGCTATCCTCAACGATGAGGATTTCCAGTGCATTTTCTTTTTCCATGGTTCCTCGCTCCCTCTCGTTCTCGCTTTTACTCCGGAATGCCTGTTTTCCTCATTCCCAGAGTCTTTAACAGCAGGGCAATCCCCTCGGGCGGAAGCACATGCATGGCGGCGTCGAGATTAACTGCCTCCCCGGGCATGCCGAAAACAATAGAACTCTCTTTATCCTGAGCGATTGTAACAGCGCCTTTTTCTCTCATCATTTTAAGCTCTTGTGCGCCGTCCTTTCCCATTCCGGTCAGCAACACGCCCATTGCATTCTTTCCATAGACGTGAGCGACAGAACGGAACAGGTAAGAAACAGATGGGCGCAAATTATTTTCAGCCTGATCGCTGCTCAGAATTATCCTATCATTCGCGTTGACTCCCATATGCAGTTCGTCCGGGGCGAAGTATACGTGTCCCGGGAGGATGTATTCACCATGGGAGGCAACATGAACTCTGAGATTTGAAGAGTTGTCGAGCCATTCGACGAAACCATTTAAAAAACCCGTTGCAATATGCTGAACGATCAACAAAGGAACTGAAAACTCTTTAGGCAACCTGGAGAGTATTGTTTTTATGACCATCGGCCCGCCTGTTGAGCTGCCAACTGCAACTATCTTCATTTCCGCCGCAGTTGGAACGGTTTTTCTCACCGCGTCGGCAGAAAGGACCCGTTCTTTCCTGTCCCGGGGCAAGCGCCTTACAACTTTGACCTCAGACATCAGCTTTACCGTCTGCACCAGTTCCCTGACGGTTGTTTCATATTCGGGGGCGCCTATGCCCATTGGCCGGGGAACGATTGCGAGCGCTCCCGCCTCCAGAGCGCGGAATGCCGTGGTTACCTCTCTTACAGTTGAGGTGGCGCTCACCATGACTATGGGTGTAGCCCTGGTCTCCATAATTCGGAGAGTTGCCTCGAAGCCGTCCATCTTCGGCATATGGATGTCCATGGTAATGACATCGGGTTGAAGATCCAATACAGCTTTGACAGCCTCCTCTCCATCTTTCGCGGCGCCGATAACCTGCAAGTCGGGGTCGGAATTGAAGATATGAGTAAGAAACTCGCGGGCGACGGGCGAATCGTCAACAACCAGGACCTTTATCATGCGTGCCTCCCGTTGTTCATATTAATCTCTGGATGACCTCGAGCAGGTTGCTCTGGTCAAAACTGCTCTTCACGATGTACGCATTAGCGCCGACTTCAATTCCCCGTTCACGGTGTTCGCGGGTTTCCAACGCCGTGACCAGAATAACGGGCAATTCCGAAAGTTTCTTATCTCCGCGGATTCTGGCGGTCAGGTCAAAACCGTTCATCCGGGGCATCTGGATATCCGATACCACCAGGTCGAATTCCCCGGTTTTCAATGCCGCAAACGCGTCCGCCCCGTCCACGGCGGTTTTTACTTCGTAACCGGCCGAATTCAGGATATTCTTTAACAGCGTCCTTGCCGTAATTGAGTCTTCCACAACCAGAATGGAGTTCCTCCTTATTTTTGTGTCCGGCGTGGCGGTTACCGCAGGGACCGAGATAGACTTCATGGCGGATTTCATCAAATCGGATACGTTCAGGAACGGCACCACCTTTCCGTTTCCTAAAACCGTGGCGCCGGCAATGTTGCGCACACGGGAAAGCTGCCTGCCCAGGGTTTTCACCAACACTTCCTGTTCATTAAGGATTTCGTCCGCGAGAAATGCCATGCGTCTCTCCGCCGAGCGGAGTACCACTACCTGTATGATGTCGGCCGGGTTTTCAGACGGCGGGAGTTCCAATACATCTCCGAGCCTGGTGATGGATAGTACCTGACCGCTCACCGGGAGGGTCTCACGATTTTTCACGGTCTTGATCTCTTCTCTTTTTGCTCTTAGAACCCGCTCTACGTTTGTTATCGGGAGGACGAAGATGCGGTCGTTAATCCTGACGAGAAGTCCTCGGAATGTTGCAAGGGAGAGGGGCAAGGTGATCGTGAATATCGTTCCCTGATCCGGTTTTGTATCGAGTCTGACGCCGCCGCCCAGCTTTTCCACCTTTTCCCGGACGATGGCGAGTCCCAGTCCCCTGCCTGAAACGTCCGTGATGATGGGGCTTGTGGTAATTCCGGACTGGAATATGAGAGTCAGAGTTTCCTCTTCGTTGAGCCTCGTTGCTTCCTCCTGTGATAGAATGCCTTTCTTTATCGCGTTGGCCTTGATTTCTGCCGTGTCGATTCCCGCCCCGTCGTCGGAAACTACGATCTCGATCTTGCTGCTGTCTTTTGCGGCAATGGAGAGACATATGGTGCCGTAAGGCGGTTTTTTCTTTCTTTCCCTTTCGGCGGGATATTCGATGCCGTGGTCGATACAGTTCCTCACCAGGTGAATGAGGGGGTCCTTCATCTCTTCCAGGATTCTCCTGTCGATTTCGATATCTCCCCCATGGACGGTAAATGTTACCTGTTTCCCCACATCCCGGGAGAGATCCCGGACAAATTTGGGGAACAAATCCAGGAGAGATGAGAAGGGGAACATAAGGGTTTTCTTCATATCATCAAGCAGGTTGTCGACCATTCCTCCGAACGCTCTGTGGTCGTACTCCGCCGATTTTTCCAGTTCCGTCAATGTGCTCTCCAGCGTTTTGATGAAAGGGTCAGAGGTTAAAGAGACGGCTTCGCTTACCTTCTCTTCTTTACTCCCGCTTTCCCGTATCCCGGGTTTTATCTTTGCGAGATCCTTTCTCCACGCATTGAAGGTATTTCTTAAAGTTCGAAGTTCCGAGGCGTGCTGGGCCGACGCAAGTTTTATAGAAAGGAGTTCTTCCGCCTGGAGCAGGATTGAGTCGAGTTTATCCACGGAAATTCTTACTGTTTCCGCTGATGTATAGGCGGGATGAAAGGGCCGGGCGGTTTCCTGTTCCCTTTTTCCGGGTTCTTTTCCCGGGGTCACAAATTCTGCCGCCTCATTTTCCAGTTCCTCTACGGCACTTTCAAGTCGCTGGTCGAGGTTTCTCATTTTTAACCTGTCGGAGTCGGTCAGCTCTTTTTCCTCGTGGATGAGCCTGCCGACCATGTCAACGGACTGGTGAAGTACGTCAAGCAGCCCGGGAGAGGGTAATATTCCTTTGTGTTTCAAGGCGGCGAAGACGCTCTCCAAGGATTGGCACACGGTCTCAATATCCGTCAGGTTTACGCTCCGGGACGCCCCTTTGAGGCTGTGGGCTTCCCTGTATATTGCCTCGACAATCCGGGGCTGTTCTTCCCCGGTTCCCTTCTCCAGTTCAATGAGACCGGAGGTGATGGCGTTGAGATGTTCCTGCGCTTCAACCCTGAAGAGGGAGAGAAGTTTTTTCAGCAGTACCTCTTCCTTTTTGTTCATTTCTTCACCTGAAGATCCCCCTCCCTCTCTCCCGATGGGGTAGGGAAGGAAGGGGCTGATACCGTTATAATTTAAAGCGCTCCACGACAGTCTTCAGATTCTGTCCGAGCTCGTTGAGGTTATGCGCCGCCTGTTCGGTCTGTCTCGTTCCCGCGGCATTCTGCTGGGCGGCCTGTCTGATCTGCTCCATGGCCAGCGCGATCTGGTCCATCCCCGCCAGTTGCTGCTGGCTCGATACGGCAATCTGGGCCGCCGCCTGGGCCGCCTCGACAATGCTGTCTGCCAGCTTCCTGATGGACTCACCGGATTCTGTTGCCTGCGTCACGCCGTCCTCCACCGCTTTGCTGACCCGCTCCGTCGCCATGACCGCCGTGCCGGTGGCCTTCTGTATATCGCTCAGGATTTCCCTCACTTGTATAGTTGCCTGCTTCGATTGGTCGGCCAGACTCTTCACTTCCTGAGCGACGACGGCGAAACCCTTTCCCTGCTCGCCCGCCTTCGCCGCCTCGATGGCGGCGTTGACTGCCAGGAGGTTGGACTGCTGCGCCAGGTCGTTAACCGTCGTGATGATCTCTCCTATCGCCTGGCTCTGTTCACTCAGCTTTATAATATTTTCCGCCACCGATTCCGTGTACCCTTTGATCAAGTTTATTCCTTCCAGTGTTTCCGTCACCGCCGCCTTCCCCTGTTCGGCGACAGAAACGACGTTCTGTGCGCTTTCCGAGACCTTTCTGGATTTTTCGCTGGAAAGGTGAGCAGTCTGCTTCACTTCCTCCACGGTGGTAGTTGTCTCGTTGACGGACGTGGCCGTTTCTTCTGTGATGGAAGCGAGCTGGCTGGTTGACGTAAGGATTTCCGCCACAGACGATGTAAGAATGCTTACCGAATTTTGAATCTCCTGGGTCACTTTCCGGAGATTTTCCACCATATTGGCAAAGGCGTTACCGAGGACATCCCTTTCCGATACGGGTTTTATTGTTACGGTCAGGTTGTTGCCGGCGATCTGCCGCGCCACGCCGGCCATTTCCCGAAGATAGCCGATCATCTGGAGAAATGAATTTGTGAGAACTCCGATTTCATCCTTTCGTTCGCTTGAAGGAAGATTGACGGACAGGTCTCCGGTGCTTATCTTTTCCGCGGCGCTTGAGACTTCCTTGAGGGGACCGGATATGTTCCGCGTGATGAGTACGCCGGCCAGGGATACGAAGACAATGGCGAAGATCGTCCCGAAAATAATGGTTGCCTTTGTGTAACTCGTATTCGACTCAGCCTCTTCCCTCCTGAGTTTCAATATATTAAGCTCTTCATTCTCTATCTCTGTGATTATCTTGCGGATTTCATCCATAACCTTCTTTATCTCACCGCTCATGACTACCTTCGATGCAGCGTCAAAACCTTTGTTTCTCCGTAACTCGATGACTTTTTTAAGATCGGCAAATTCCTCTGCAACAAGAGACTCAAGGCTATCAAGTCTCTTCTGCTGTATTATCTCCTGTGCGGGTCTTTCCTGTATAAGCCTTCGAACCTCCATGAGGTGCTGATTAACCTTTTTGATTGCGGCGTTATATGGTTCCAGATACCGTTCCTGTCCTGTTAAAATGAAACCCCGCTCGCCTCTCTGGGCGTCCAGCATATTGATACATAGATCTTCCAGTGCAACAATAACCGAGTAGGTATGTATTACTTTATAAGCGGTCTCCGTCAGCTTGATTAGACCCATGTATGAGGTTACGCCGACAATAATGAAAACCACCGCAGCAACGAAATATCCGCCGCCGATCTTCATTCCGATAGTCCTTTTCATTTTCATTTTACCGACCTCCTGATGAAATTACGGGCTGCTCAATGCTTTGTGAAGAAAAAGCCGCAACCCTACACCTCTTCATAGACGACAATGTCTTTATCGTTCAGTAACCGAGCGCCGTCCAGAATCACCGCGCGATCCATAGTAACGCCGCGGAGATACTCTTCCCGTTTGCCCGAGAGCGTGGGGAGGGACGGCTGGAATTCGCTTAACCGTATTTCCCGCACCCCGAAGACGGCGTCAGCTAAGATGCCGAATTCCATTTTGTCCTTGTGTATGATGATGACCTTGCTGAGATCGCTGATCCCTTTGTCGGGAAGCCCGAAAGATTTCTTGATGTCGATAACCGAGAGAACCTGCCCCCGCACGTTGATGAGACCGAAAACAAAGGGAGGCGTACAGGGGAGATGCGTAAATTCCTTGAGAAGATAAACCTCCCGGACAAAGCGTGATTCTATGCCGTAACGTTCGTCAGCGAGGAGGAATTCCACGACCTCAATGGATGCATCATCGGTTTCTTTTACAGGTTCCCTGGCCAGGAGTTTTGCCCGTTCTTTCAGGATTCTTTTTACGTCCTCAGAGGCCGGGGTTAACGTGTTTCCGGTTTTATCCATCCGCGCGCTTCCTTTCCATCGTTGATGTTACAATCTCAACAAGCCTGCCCGCGGTAATGCCCTCCGTTCCGGGGAGAATGTCTTCTTTGTTGAATCTCTCTAAAAGTTTGAGAGCGTTTTCAAAGTGCCTCTCCGATTCTTTCACCTTTCCTTGCATGCGGGTAAGGATTCCAAGGATAAAATAAGCCGGTACGAAATCCTGGTCGAGATAGAGAACCTGCCTTGCTGTTTTCACGGCCTCTTCAGTCAGACCCTGTTCCTGCAGGACCGTTGCGAGGAGATAGTGGAGCGCCGGATTGAGCTTATTTGAAGCAATTGCCTTTTTGCAGCATTCGGCTGCTTCCGTAAGCTTGCCTCTGTCGGCGAGCTCTCTGGCCAGCCTGGTAAGTTCGGTCACATCGGTCGGGGCTTCTGAAATTGTGTCGAATTCCGTTGTTTGGTAAGGGAGAATCAGGGCTGGGATGGGTGCTCCCCGCTTTTTTATCGGGGGGCATCCGGTTTGAACGTCCACACGGGATTCCCCCGGGAGGTCATTCCTGTGATTGACCGGAAGTGCATCCCGCCCGCCCCGCTCCCCAATCTGAGCCTGTCCCTGACGAGATCGAGGAGCGAGGGACAATCTTGGAAGCGGGCTGGCGGGGTGTAATGGTGAAATATCTTTCTTCCCGGGAACTTCCACCCGGGGGACCGGGGGCTTCTGTTCTCTGGTATCCGGTAATTTCTGAGGGAGTGAAACAGCTCTTTTATACAGTATTGCATCTGTGAAGTTTACGGGTAATAGATCTGGACAGGAGATAAGGCATGTTTCGGTCGGGCTTACAATAAGCCATCCGCCACCTGCAAGGGAATGGGAAAGATTTTTCGTGATTTCCTCAGCCCGGGCTTGAGCGAAATACATCAACACATTCCGGCAGAAGATTATGTCCATGGTATAGGTGTCGTTCTGTAGGGATGGATAGGGGTCTTCTGCGAGGTTGTGGTATGAGAATGTCACCATCTCCCTGATGCGGGGGAAAATTTCGAACCGGCCGTTTTTTCTTTGCTTGAAATATTTCTCTTTTACCCAGGAGGGAACGTTGCGAAAAGACCAGGCACTATAGAGGCCGTCGGTCGCCTTTCTCAGGAAGCGGCGGTTGATGTCTGTGGCCAGGATGGTGATATCCCAGTCTATACGGTCGTACAATATTTTATCGAGTAAGATTGCTACCGAATATGCTTCCTCACCCGTGGCACAGCCGGCACTCCAGATTCTGAGATACTGAACTTTTCCGCGTCGGGATCCAATAAATTCAGGAAGGATATTTTCTTCAACGATTTTAAAATACCCGGGATCACGGAAAAAATATGTTTCACCGACAGTGAGATGGCATGCAAGAATTTCTATCTGTTTTCTTGTCAATGGCGAGGAGAGTAGCCACTCAATACACGGGACTACATCTTCGAATCCAAACTCTTTCGCGGCGGAGGAAATGCTCCTTTCCAAATCACGCCACCGCTTTTTCGGAAAGTGCAAACCTATCTGAAGAGCGATGATGTCGCTGAGGTGGGAAAGCAACATGGGGGAAACGGTTGGATGGTAATCAGTCATTTAACGCCCTTCCTCAATCCCTCTCCGATAGGGGAGGGGAAATGTGGATAAAATCGGATAGCCGTTCCGTGATTGTCTTCTCTTTTCCCAAGGAAAGGAACCGGTCGATGTCGTAAATGAAAACCATGCCGTCTCCCAACTTTACCACCCCTTTTATGTATTCGATGTCGGGGAAGATGTCTGCCGGCGAAACGACGTCATCTTTGTCGCATTCGATGACATCTGAGACGTTGTCCGCCTGAAGCGCAACGTGCAGGTCTGAGCATTCTGCGATGATTAACTGATCATCCGGATTGACATCTCTTTCCTGAAGGCTGAAGAGCTTCCTGATGTTGATTACGGGAAGGATCTGTCCGTGCATATTCACGACACCTAAAATGATATCCGGCGCTTTCGGCAATGGACTGACCTCCACCATGCGAATAACCCTTTTCACTGCGGAAAGATTCAGTGCATAGCGTTGATTATCGAGGGTGAACACAACATATTCGTGAGAATTACTCATAGGTCGCGTCGTCCTTCCTCTGTCAGTCGGTAATGCTACCCTTTGTTTTTACGCCTCTTGGCGTATCAACCGAGTACATATTAACGTGTATTTTTCTGCTCTTCCTGAATCAAATTTTCAAATACCCCAACGATCTTTTCTATTTCCGTCACCTTATCGAAAAAATACTCAGCTCCCAAATCCTTGCATTTCTTTCTATATTGGGGATATGGGTAGTTCGTAAGCATGATGACGACGGGTGACGGCTGCTCTCTTTTGATGCGTTCCAGGACATCAATTCCGCTGCCACCTATCAAACGGATGTCCAGGATCACCACGTCTGGCTTCAATTTCAGAATGGATGCGACTGCGTCACGGGCATTCTGGGCTTGACCGATTATTTCAATACCGTTAATACTGGAGAGCAAGCTAGCCAGCTTCTCAAGTACCGTCACCGAATCATCAACAAGAAATGCTTTCATTTTTTCCCTCCATCAGCCCGTGAAAATGGGGTGTCTGTTACTACGAGAGTAAATTCCGACGGGGTTGGAAAATCCCCTCTATCGATAGGCGGTACATTCCTATGCCGCCGGTCTAATCGTATGGTTCCTCTCTTCCTTAAGGACAGGCGGGACGCCTGTCCTACTGAAATGGGCTTCGTGGTACCGCCTATCGATACTCGTCGCTGCCCTCTTCAGAATTTCGAACGTCTTTTGTTTTGTGTGCAGTCCTTCTTCCACAGACAGCCGTTCTCATCACACGTGTCTTTTGTACGAAAACACGGTGAATAGCCTTCATTGACAATCCTCTTTTTTATCCGGTCGTCTCCCTCCCTGATGCAATTCGAAAACACAATATGAAAAGATCACAGGGAATACAAATACATAGGTTAGAATCATATAATATGAGTCGATAGATGGGATTTACCAATTCTTTATTTGTCTTTTTTCCAGTAGTTACATTTGTTTGTCTGTCAGGGGATGCTGATTTTTTTGTAGGATTATGTTGATTTATCTGTAGGGTTTTTCCTACAAGGTAGGGTGATTATATAAGCGAGAGCTCTTGACACAAAGCGATTAGTCTATTATACTATAAGTAGATAAGAGGAGGTGCTTTATGTCGACAGCAACAGTGCGTATTCCGGAGGATAAAAGGGATGTCCTGAAAATAATTGCAAGTATGGAGAAAAGAGACATCATGGGGATACTTTCAGAACTTATTGATGAGTATATTGAGAGACACCGTGAGACACTTGATCTGCTTTCCCGGCCGGAATGGGTTGCCATTATTAAAGAGGGCAAGGAAGAGATCGCAAAGGGGGTCAAAGGGAAGACCCTAAATGAACTGGAAGATTGAAATCAAGCCTGTAGCGCATAAACAGTACTTGAAACTAGACAAAACCGTACGGCAAAGGATTAAAAAAGCCCTACAGGAATTAGAACAGGAAAAAAATCCTCTCCTCCACAGCACTGTCAGGCCTTTAACCGGAGTGCTTAAGGGGGACTATCGAATACGGGTCGGCGATTGGAGAATTCTCTTTACACCGGATAAGGGTGAAAAAATTATGCATGTGTATGCGATCCTTCCACGAGGGGATGCTTACTGACTTATGGGCTTCAGTCGATGAGTTTATTCTTCAAGGCATAACTGATTATGTCCGCAGTAGTGCTCATTTTCATCTTTTCCAGAATGCGGCTGCGGTAAGTGCTGACCGTTTTTTCGCTGATGCAGAGTTCGTCCGCGATACCCTTCAAAGATTTCCCCTCTGCGATCATGCGCAGGATCTGGAATTCTCGGTCGCTAAGGTTCTCATGAGGCGGCTTGTCGAAGCCATCAAGATGGGAAACCAGTTTCTCGGCGAGAGACGCACTGACATATTTACCGCCTGCATTCACTTTTCTGATGGCCTTAACGAGTTCTTCCGGCGCACCCTCTTTCATCAGGTATCCCGAGGCGCCGGCCTTGATGAACCGCACTGCGTACTGGTCCTCCGGGTGGATGCTCAGAATAAGGACCGGAAGTTGGGGATGCTCGTGTTGCAATTGCTTCAACACATCGAGACCGTTTTTGTCGGGCAGTGAGATATCCAGAAGAACAAGTGTGCAGTTCACTGTTCGAAGGAGTGAAAAAAACTCCCCGGCGTTTTTCGCTTCCCCCGCAACTTCCATGTCCGGTTCTTCTTCGATGATCTGTTTCAGGCCGCGTCTCACCACGGGATGGTCATCCACGATGATAATTTTTTTCATTACACTTTCCCCGCTTTTCCGCGTCCGTGTACTTATTTCATTGTTTCAACGGGTCGTATATGGTGCGTGATGATTTGTATTAAAGCGCTCATGAGACTGAGATTATTTGTGCACTTTTATCCACTTAATGAGATTGTCTAAAAGTAGTTGTATTTCCTCTAAATGGTTGTGACAGATGTCGAAGATTTCGTCCGGGGTGATCTCATGGTAGAAGTGAACCATTCGATTTCGATAACCGGCCATTTTTCTCATCAGGACATTTTCATCTCCTGAAATGATATTCTTCTCAAATAATCCATTTACTATCTCTTTGTATTCCGTCGCCGGCTGGGCGAATCTTTTTGCAAGAATATGTCTCCCGATATCGAAGAGGGCTTCTAATGCACGTCTCAGGTAAGATTCAGCCGCCGCTATATGGTGTTTGTTCTGAAAGAAATCTTCTTTGTTTTCTAAAGGGAGCTCCTTTATGGAATGAGTCATTTGACGAATCCATAACGCTCTTTGTGTCACTACATTGTCATTGATATTCCCAGGCACCATTTTATTCCCCGAAAATCATTTTCCGTTTTATACGTTCATAAGGAATGAGTTCAGATGCTCTTCTCATAATATATAATTGATATTCCGCCTCGTGTGTGGCGTCCTTTGCGTAAAGCAGTTCTCCCCCAACGATTTCCATGGCCAGAAAGACAGGTGCTTCAGAGATATCCACCACGTCAACTCTCGGTGCATCAAAAAGATCCTCAAAAAAAATGGCGATTTCTACCTTCTCTTCAACACCGAGAGGAGTCTCCGGTTTTATCCCGATATCGAGATCAGACGTCATGGGGGAAAGGCGATCAATTTTACCCTCCGTCAGATGCAACGCTTCTTTTGCCCTGCTGCCGAAGGCGTAAATGATCCGTAATTTATATTTTTCTGCTAACTGCTCAATTTTTCTTTTCATATTTATGAATACATTTTTTATATTCTACCATCGTATATAGGATAATTCAAAAGAATATGTTATTGTTTACCTGTATCAATTCTCCTGTAAGTAGTGTTCAAGTGGAATGGTGACGGTAACTGTGGTTCCCTTACCCCGCATACCCGCGACATGAACCTTACCTCCGAACAATTCAGCCCGCTCCCGCATCCCTAACGGGCCGAGGGATTTCGCGCCCAAAACCTTCTCTTCCCGAATGCCGACACCGTCATCCCTCACTTCCAGCACAACGTTACCTGAGGATTCTTTTAATTCCACTGTGACGTTATCCGCGTGAGCGTGGCGTACTATGTTGGTGAGGGTTTCCTGAAGTATGCGAAACATCGCCGTCGAAACATCCTTATCATACAGTTTATCGCCTAAGTCTGAGAGGAACGTGACCTTAATGCCCGTCCGCCCGCTGAAATCATTGAGCTGCCATTCAATGGCCGCAACGAGACCGGAATCATCCAGAATCCCTGGTCTCAATTTCATGGTAATCTCGCGCATGGCTGCTACGGTGTCATTGATGAGTTCCGTCATTGAGTGCATTCTCTCCAGAAGGGAGCTCATTTCAGTCGCATCCACCTTCTTTAGCAGCTCGTTTTCTAAGAGAGAAATATCTATTTTCAGGCTCGATAACGCTCCTCCCAGTTCGTCGTGAATTTCCCGGGCCATTTCCGTCCTCTCTTCTTCCCGCGCTTTCAGAATCTTCCCCGCAAGGGCCCGGAGCTGCTCACGGGAACTTCTCAATTCTGCATCCGTCTTCCTAATATCTGTTATGTCCTTGGAAATCACGGTCACCGCAACGGTTTTTCCCCTTTCATCTTTGATGGGACTCAATGTCCGGAGGAAATTTCTCTGGTCCTTAAAACTTTTGTACTCATGCGAGGTGGATTGCCCCGTTTCTAATACAAAAGCAATATGCTCGGGAAAGAGATCATACATCCTTGGATGGATGTCATCGTATGACCTGTTCACTATTTTGTCCAGTGTGAATCCGATCCGCGAGAGATAAGTGCTGTTTGCAAAGAGGTACCGCAAGTTTCTGTCTATCACGTAAATGGCATCGGTTGTCGATTCTACCAGGGAACGATACTGTTCTCCGGACTTTCGCAACGCCTCCTCCGCGCGCTTGCGCACGGTGATATCATTGTATAACACCTGGAACTGCCTTTCACCGTCCCAAAGTACTTCTTTGCGGTAGACCTGGATATGGCGGACTTCACCATCTTTCCTGATGATTCCTATTTCGTATTCGGACGGGTCATAATCACCTCGTTTTCTTTTTTCCCTTCTTATCTGGAACTCGGCAAAGCACTCCGGGGTATAGCGTTTTATTACAGGGGTTGCTTTTAGTTCATCAATGCTGTTGTAGCCACAGAAGTCCAAAACGACCCGGTTGGCATAAATGATCTCGCCTTCTACGTTCACGATGCACACCCCCAACGGGGAGTCATTCAGAGAACGGTGGAAGTTCTCTTCCGATAGGCGCAGAGCCTCCTCCGCCTGCGTGCGCTCGGCAATTTCCTCTCGCAGTCGCTTATTAGCCTTCCTCAGTTCCGCCGTACGCTTTTTTACCAGATTTTCTAATTGCTCACGGTAATGCTTTAATTCTTCCTCCATACGCATACGTTCGGTGACGTCTCTAATAGTAATGAGATCTACCGGAGAACCTTTATACTGTATCTTCTTACCAATACCTTCAACCCACCTTTCTTCACCTTTTCTGGTTTTTATTTTGTAAATTCTGAAGTCGGCAAATAAGCTTCCACGCTTGCCTTCTTTTATAAGTTCAAGGTCTCTGATGACGGAAGCCATAAAATCCGGGTGAACAAATTCCAGCACATTCACCCCGATACAGTCCTCAGGGGATTCCATTCCGATCTGCTTTGCCCCTGCTGGATTGGTGAAGAGAATAGTGCCATCCCAATCGATGATAGCTACTGTATCCGTCATTTGATCCACAAGGGATAAGAATAGCTCCTCATCATTCTTCAACTTATCGTTCAGGCGTCTACTTTCGTCTGTGTGACCTGTCATTTTATGTCACTCCTTTTGATGATAAAATCGCAATGACTCCTGCCATAGGCGATCGTATTTTCCCAGGAACCTCCTCTGCTGAATCTCAGGGAAGGAAAAGCGCGCAGATAAAATTCCCGATCCACTTCGCAGAATATCCGTGTCAGTTCCGGGATGCCGGCTTCGGCAAAAAAGTCATAAAAGACGCATCGTGTGATGATGAAATGGCATGTGTGATTGTCATGTGATACGTATGTTCGGTGACAGAATTTACCCGTCCCCTCGTTCTCAAATGCTTGTCTGAATGCGGTAAGGTATTTCATTCCATCTGTTTCGGGTAGAGACAATTTGTGCAAAAAATTCAATAATTCTTTCAATGCCACAGGGATAGATATTCTTTCGGTGAGTTTGTAAGCAGGTTCTTTCCCGAATTTGTTCTGGAGTTTTAAGTACACAGCGCAGACGAATGCGAGGCGCCTGACAAATTCCGATTCCTCGCCGGGAGAAATCGCCCAGTGCGTGTTGCGAAATATTTTCCTTTTTATGATGAGACATCCCGCAAGAAACCAGGGCCAGGTTCGTCCCAATTCCTTGCTTAATACTGATTGAATTAATTTGATTTGTTCTGGAGTGAACCCCACGGATTGCACAAAATATGATAGAGTATTAGACAGGATCGATTCCCTATAGAGGAGAAAGGATCGTGTCATGAAGTATCGAAGATTCACTCAGGATTTTAAAAGA
>Ga0233423_10000228_pt1 | contig 32980 bp, 20 predicted proteins | sample Watercolumn_Mata_FD_180713 | JGI IMG/M metagenome (GOLD analysis project Ga0233423, IMG submission 180713) | Freshwater microbial communities from Lake Matano, South Sulawesi, Indonesia - Watercolumn_Matano_2014_112_MG | ecosystem: Environmental > Aquatic > Freshwater > Lake | place: Indonesia... | reverse complement strand
GGCGCGGCGGGTGGGGGCGCCGCGCCGGCCTGTCCGCCGCAGCTGAAAGCGAAGGCGGAAGCAAGCGAGCCGAGCGGAGCGAGGCGAGCTAACACATTGAAGTTCGACATTTTTTGTAAACGGTCAGCCAGTAAGAAGAAGAAAGCCGCAAATGGGTAGCGCTTGCCGCGCCCGCCTCCGCGGCAAGCGCGTCAAATCCGCCTTTTTTAAAACTTGCCGACAGCCGCCGAAAAAAGAAGGAAGAAAAAACGCAAAAATTGGGTTTCTTAGACAGAAACCCTGTCCGCTTCGCGGACTTAAAGAACTTTTAGGAAAACAAAACCATGATTAAATACATTGCCTATTGTAGAAAATCCACCGACGAGCCAGATAGACAAATTTTGTCTATTGAGGCTCAAGTTGCCGAGCTTGAGGAATTCGCCGCAAAAGAAAATTTGAAAATTGTTTCTTTCATTACTGAGAGTAAAACCGCCAAAGAGCCAGGCAGAGAAAAATTTGCGCAAGTTTTGGAGATGATAGAAGGCGGCCAAGCCGCCGGTATCATTTCTTGGCACCCGGACAGACTTGCTCGCAACTCCGTTGACGGCGGAAAGATTATCTATTTACTAGATACCGGAAAGTTACTTGACTTAAAATTTCCCTCTTTTTGGTTTGAAAATACGCCACAAGGCAAATTCATGCTTTCAATCGCCTTTGGCCAATCAAAGTATTATGTGGATAATCTTTCCGAAAATGTGAAGCGGGGGAATCGCCAAAAACTTCGACGAGGTGAATGGCCAAACCAAGCGCCGTTTGGCTACCTAAACATTAACAAGAAAATTGAGGTTGACAAAAAGCGAGCCAAGTTTGTACAAAAAGCTTTCCAGCTTTTTGCCACCGGCGGTTATGGATACGCCGATGTCCGCAAATTTTTCAACCAAAACAAAATTTTCAATAAATCCGGTCACGAACTTCACCTAGATAAAGTCAAAAGGATTTTGACTGATCCGTTTTACTACGGAGTGATGAGATTTTGCGGCGAGCTTTACGAAGGAAGTCACTCGCCTTTAATTTCCAAGAAACTTTTTGATAAGTGCCAAGAGATAGTCAAACTTAAAAGTAGGAAAGTAAAAAACAACAAGCATCTTTTTGACTTTTTGGGTTTGGTGAAGTGCGGCGAATGCGGCGGCGCGATCACCGCCGAAAAACACAACAAGTATTACAAAAGAACAAATAGAAAAGTTGAGTATATTTATTACCGCTGTTCTAAAAAGAAAGGTGTTTGCTCGCAAAAATACATTGATAAATCAGATATTGAAAAGCAATTAAAGGAAATTGTTTTGCGTGCTTCCTTGCCGCCGCACGCCGCCAAAAAGTTTCTTGAATGGGCGGATAAAGACGTAAATCAAGAAAAAGAAAAATCATCGGGGATTGTTTCAACTTATCAACTCCAGCTCAAAGAAACAGAGGAAAAGACTGACCGATTACTCGAAGGGTATTTGGGTAAAGTAATTTCGCCGGAAGATTACCAAAAGAAAAAGAATGAATTAGTGGAAGCAAAATCACTTCTGAACTCCAAAATTAAGGAAATTTCGACAAACAGCGTTGAGTGGCTCGAACCTTTTCAAGAATTCGTAAATAGTGCGCTTTCATCGCACATAATCGCGCGCGCAAAAAATAGTTGCCATGATTTATCGATCATGGCAAAAACTGTCGGCTCGAACTTCTTTTTAAATGATCGGCGGCTGTCCGCAAGTTTCAAAAAATGCGGATTTGACGCGCTTGCCGCGGAGGCGGGCGCGGCAAGCGCTACCCATTTGCGGCTTTCTTCTTCTTACTGGCTGGGGGGCTTGGATAGGGTTGATTGTCTTCCAGCTCTATTACCTCCTGGGCCAACCTTTTATATGCCAGAGCCCCCGGAGAAAACGGATTATAAATCAAGATCGGCTGACTAAAACTCGGCGCCTCTGCTAGGTGAATAGAGCGTGGAACTTCCACACTAAAAATGTGGTGGGGAAAATTCTTCCTGAGACTTCTAGCTACCTGCCTCGGCAGGCGTTCCCGCTTATCATAGAGAGTAATAAGGGCGCCCATTATCCTGAGGGGGTGTTTTAAGTTCTCCTTTATTAAGTCTATGGTCCTTAAAAGCTGTCCTAACCCCTCCATCCCGTAATACTCGGCCTGAACTGGTATTAGAATCTCGTCCGCGGCTACCAATCCATTAACCGTCAGTAAACTGAGGGAGGGAGGAAGATCTATTAAGATATAATCGTACTTGTGCCTAAGGTTATTAATGAATTTGCGCAAAAAATATTCCCGTTCGGGCAGATCAACTAACTCTACCAGAGCTCCCGATAAATCGTTTGAAGAAGGCACAACCTGGAAGTTCAAGATTTGGGTCGGTTTGATAAGATCCTCGTAGTGGACATCCCCCAAAATGCCATGGTAGATGCTTTTCCCGGACTTAGCGGCGACTAGAGCAGAAGTAGCATTAGCCTGTGGATCAAAGTCTACTAAAAGTACTCTTCTCCCGAGGGCCGCTAGGTACGCCCCTAGGTTGACGGCAGTGGTAGTCTTACCCACTCCTCCTTTTTGATTGCACACAGCTATTACCCTGGCCATAGAGGTGTAGATTTTAGAACTCCTGTCTTGTATTTTATAGTCAGGTTAAGATAATTGAAATGGTCGGCTTGAAATAAGCCCGGGTGGCGGAACCGGTTGGCAGATTTATCCCGCACAATTGAAGGCCAGGTGGCGGAATCGGCAGACGCGCTGGACTCAAAATCCAGTGACTGCAAGGTCATGAGGGTTCGAGTCCCTCCCTGGCCACCAATTGTGCGGGACGCGCAGGACTTCCCACACCAGAGCAGAGTTCGGTGAGGGACAGGCAAAATCCTGTGAGGACAACCTCGTGCGGGTTCGACTCCCGCCTCGGGCACACTTCGACTCGCGATGCTCGCTCGGTGCGAGTGTGGCGAAAAGAAGTTTTTACGAAAAGCGGGGGGGCTTTGTCCTGAGCTAGTCGAAGGACTCCCGCCTCGGGCACAATCATGCTAAACAAAACAATTGTTGAATATATAAGGGCGTCCCGGAATGCCAAAATGCAGGAGTATTTCATCCGCCAGGCTCTCCTGGAGGCCGGCTGGACCAAAGAGGATATAGACGAGGCGCTAGATTCAGAGGAGGCTTGGCCCCCGGAGGCGCGAACCGATTTCACGGAGGAGAAAATAAAAAAAACGTACCCCGCCCACGCCGGAGAAGGAATGAGGCATAGGCCCGCCACCCGGCTAAAAATTGCGGGCGGTTTCATAATCGTGCTTGTTACTGGGCTTGCTGTCTGGGGCTATACACGTTTATCCGATCTCCCCCGCCAAATTATCCTGCCAACCAACGACCAGTCCAGCCCAGAGTTTCAGTTCGGAAGCTGGTCGGCACTCGGGGATGCTGAGTTCTTTAAGCAGGCGAAGGACCGCCTTATTGATCAGAAAACCGATTTTATAGAGGCGGACCTGACGGAAATGAAATTAAAAGTCTATAAAGCGGGCCAGGTTGAGAAGGAGGTCCCCATCCTATCAAGAGGCCGCGAGGGATCATGGTGGGAAACTCCCGCCGGTTTGTACCAAATACAGAGCAAGGAGCCAGATCATTTTTCCTCCTTCGGTCAGGTTTATATGCCGTGGAGTATGGCTTTCCAAGGAAACTTCTTTATCCACGGCTGGCCGTACTATCGGGGAGGGGAACCAGTCGCTGCCGGTTATTCAGGCGGTTGTATCAGACTCTCCACGGAGGATGCCAAAACAGTTTATAACCTTTCTGGTGTAAATATGCCGGTTCTAGTATTTGAGCAGGGCTTTGGGGGAGACAGCTTCAAATATAACCTCCTGGAAGACCAGATCCACGCTAAAAACTTCCTTGGCGCAGATCTAAAGAACAACTTTGCCTTTGCCGCTAAGGACACCACCTCCCAGGTTCCAATAGCATCCCTGACCAAGCTGATGACAGCTATTATCGCTACGGAATACATCAACGTAGAGCAGTCTACAGTTATCACTTCAGATATGCTGGTTCCGACCAGCAAGCCTAGATTGGTGGTCGGACAAAAAGTGTCCGTGCTGCACCTGCTCTACCCCCTCCTGACTGAATCCTCCAATGAAGCCGCAGCAGCGATATCCAAGATTTTGGGCACAGAGAAATTTGTGGGACTAATGAACGGCAAAGCCAAGGCTATTGGCATGCGGGACACAAATTTCGTTGATCCAGCCGGCTCTGGCCAGGGCAACACCTCAACAGCCCAAGATCTGTTCCAGTTGGCAAAATACCTGTACAACAACCGTAGTTTTATCCTGGCGATCAGCAAAGGCAGCCAGGGGCAGTCGGCTTATGATCCTCCAACTTGGCAACATCTCGAAAATTTCAACATCTTCCAGGGTGACCCTGATTTCATCGGTGGCAAAGTGGGTAAAAGCAGCAGCGCTGGCGAAACAGTGCTCTCTGTTTTTGAAATAGAGAGTGCTGGCATCCGCAGACCAGTAGTAGTCGTCGTTCTGGGGTCAGAAAACGGGGCTGAAGACGCAACGGCCCTAATCGGTTTTATCAAGAACAGCTACTGAAGAGGGTAGAACTTGCTTCTCTTAAAAAGAGCGTAGACAGCGCCGAAGCTTACAACGCCAATTAATATTCCCCACAAAATATCACTCGGCCAGTGGACACCGGCTATAACCCGCGCGGCACCGACAAGCAGGGCCATTACTATCCCCCACCAGCCACTTTTGCGATTTAACAAGAAGAGGGTCATGACCGTTGGGATTAGTAGGGCCATGTGACCCGATGGGAGAGAATTAGCTACGGCGTGATTAAAAAGCGGCTGGATATCCAGGACAACGAATGGGCGCGGACTCTCTATCAGACTAGCAAGAACATTACTCACGATCCCCCTGGAAATAATCACGGCCACCAGCCCGATGGCAAGCGCCTGGAAACGGTTCTTCCAGGCTGGCACTTCGCTGCCCCAATTTTTCTTCTGCAAAATCCGGACAACCACAAGGGGAATTACCAGCCAAACTAAATATTTGGCAAAGAAAATCACCACACCGTCTAGAAGACCGGAGCGGTGAGCTAGTGAATATGCAGCATCAAATATCTCCCTATCCAGCGACATCACTATTTTCTGACGTACGGCAACAGGCCCATGTAACGAGCTCTCTTAACGGCTCGTGCTAGTTTCCTCTGGTGTTTAGCACAGGTGCCAGTATGAATCGGATCAATTATTTTTAGCTGGCTTGAGATGAACCGATTAAGTAGTTCTTTCTCTTTATAGTTAATATCAACAACATTCTGGGAGCAAAAAAAGCACTGCTTCTTGCCTTTTTTCATAACTAGAAAGGTAGATCTTCTGGGTTAACCTCGTCGCCACCACTCTCTGAAGCGTCTACATCTATGACTGGTATCTCTTGATTAACAGGTCTTTCTTCCTTGGCAGACACCCTTTTATTATCAAAATCCCGATCTTGCCCTCCGCTCCTTGGACCAAGCTGTATGTTCTCCGCCACTATCTCTGTAGTTCTTCTGGTCTGCCCGTCTTTTCCCTCCCAAGATCTGGTCTGTAAACGACCCTCGATCATAATAATACTGCCCTTTTTTGAAAACTGATTAACTATCTCCGCCTGCCTGCCCCAGGCCACTACGTTATGAAACTCCGTGCTCTCCTTACGTTCGCCACTCTTGTCCTTCCAAAATCTATTGGTGGCCACCGAAAAAGAAGCCACACTATCCCCAGAAGGAGTGGTCCTAAGCTCGGGATCAACTGTTAGCCTGCCGATCAAATAGACTTTATTTAGATTCATGGTGGTCTCTGCTCTGATTTATAAGTCCTAGCGACACGAAATGCAAATTACCCCTGCTCCGGAAGAGATTCCCTTATCTCGCGCAGTTTTGTCTCTAAATCCTCGTTGGAGAGAGACCCTCCCGCCTGTTGCTCACTCAGAGCTCTCCTCTCACCTCCGCCACCCCTTTGCGGCCTTCGGACGGCAGGAGCCACTTTTATAGAAGGCTGAGCGACAACCACCAGGTGTCTTAGAATGCCATCTTCAAACTTAAGGGCATCCTTCAGAAGTTTAATAGTCTCCGTTCCTGCCCGGAACTGAATGTAACCGAAGTGTGCCGCTCCGTGTTTCTTAATCGGATAGGCCAAATTGATCAAACCAACGTTCTCTTCACCTAAAATCTCCGCCCCCAGGTGGTTTAAGCGCTTAATTACGACCCCGGCTCCATCCTCACTTTGAGCCAGAAAAGACACTTCATAACTTTTTTGCTCTTCTGTTTCCATACTGAAGCTAATATATATTAGGCGTTAAACAATATTATTCAAATCAACTGCCGGGACGCTCATCCTCGCGTGCCCCTTCCACCTCGACCAGCTCGTCTTCCTCCGCACCAACGTCGCCCCTGATGGCCGTCCCGACTGGCACCAGGCGTCCGATAATAACATTCTCCTTTAGCCCGCGCAGATAATCTACCCGCCCTTCGCTCGCAGCCCTGATAAGCACCCGAGCCGTTTCCTGGAAAGAGGCTGGCGCAAGAAAACCGTCGGCGGAAAGGGCGGCCCTGGTTATGCCCAACAAAATTTCCTCTCCCTTGGCAGTCTCCTTGTCAGTCCCTCTCAACTCTTTGTTAACTTCTCTAAAGCGCGACTTATCCACTATCTCTCCCACCACGAAATCAGTGTCGCCGGGATCCACAATACGAACCCTGCTAAACATCTGCCTGATAATAATATCCATGTGCTTATCGTGCACAGTCGAGCCATTAGAAATATACACACCCTGGACCTCCTTCAGAATGTACCGATATGTCTCTTCCTTATTCCCGTACGCTAGAATATCTTTTGGATCCAGGTTTCCCTCAGACAGAGGCTCACCGGGATTAACCCGGTCACCCTCGCTGACCAGAATCTTCCTTGAGCCAATGATCGGATACTCAATCTCCTTGCCCTTTTTACCATTAGCCAGTCTCCTGCGAACGCGAACAACAGTCGCGGTGCCGCTACTTCTGTCTATTTTCTCCACCCAGCCATCGGTTTTAGAAACCACCGCCTTCCACTTAGGGCTTCTTGCCTCAAACAGTTCGTCCACTCTCGGTAAACCGGTGGTGATGTCCTCGCCGGCAACACCGCCCGAGTGAAAAGTCCTCAGGGTAAGCTGGGTACCCAGTTCACCTATCGACTGGGCCGCCACAATACCGACAGCCTCCCCTACTTTTATTAACCCCATATTTCCGAGATCCAGACCATAGCATTTCGAGCATATGCCGTAGAGCGTGTTACAGGTCATGGGGCTCCTAACCTCAACCTCGCTGATGGCTGATTTTTCTATCTCCCTTGCCGCTTCCCGTGAAATAACCTCTCCTGCTTTAACAACTACCTTTCGCCCTTCCTTAATGTCATTTAACGCAACCCTAGAAAAAACTTTGTAGCCAAAACCCTCCCCCTCTGTTCTCCCTACTACCACCCCCCTGGTTGTTTTACAGTCTTCCTCTCTAACCACGACGTCCTGAGCTACGTCCACCAAGCGACGGGTTAGGTAGCCGGCCTCCGCGGTCTTCAGGGCTGTATCTGCCAATCCCTTCCTTGATCCGTGAGTGGCGATAAAGTATTCCAGAGAGTTGTGGCCCTCCTTCAGTGAGGACCGAATTGGCAATTCAATGTCTTCCCCCCGCGGATTTCTTACTATGCCCTTAATACCAGACATTTGGTTGATCGGATTCCAGGTACCACGGGCCTCGGAGTCAACAATAACTCTCACCGAGCCATTCTCGGGTAGCGTCTTTGGCACCAGTTCCTTGATCTTCACAAAAACATCTGTCCAAACATCAACGGTGCGCATTTTACGCTCGTCCTCTGAGAGCAAGCCCTCTCTGAAGTGTTTATTAATTTCTGCTATTTTCTCCTCCGCTTCTCTGAGAATTTCCCCTTTCTGCTTCGGAACAATCAGGTCATCCATACCCCAGGTTACCCCGGACTGAGTGGCGAAATCGAACCCCACACTCTTAATTCTGTCTAAAATACCGGCTGTGCTCTGCGAACCGTACTTATCGATCAGCCTCCCCACTAATTCCCCTAGGCGTTTCTTGCTAAGGGTATCATTAACGTAGGGAAAATCTGCCGGCAAAGCCTGGTTGAAGATCGCCCGACCGCAGGTTGTTTCAATAATTCCGTCCTTCTGTCTAAGCTTAATAAGCGCGTTGATCGCTACCTCACCACTTTCGTAAGCTAATTTTAGTTCGTCCTCGTCCGCGAAGACCCCCCCCTCTCCCTTAGTTCCCCCAACCGGCTTCGTTAGATAGAAACATCCCAAAACAATATCCTGGCTTGGGATAGTAATGGCGTCTCCGGACGCTGGTTTAAGCAGATTGAGACTAGACAACATCAGAATAGAAGACTCTACCTGAGCCTCGTCCGAGAGAGGCAGGTGAACTGCCATCTGATCCCCGTCAAAATCAGCGTTAAAGGCGGCGCAAACCATAGGGGGGACACGGACGGACAGATCCTCAATCAGAACCGGTTTAAAGGCCTGAATACTTAGGCGGTGAAGAGTAGGAGCACGGTTAAGCAGGACCTTTCTATTAGCGATCACCTCCTCCAATATTTCCCAAACCTCCGGGGGAGCTTGTTCAATAAGCCGGTTAGCCATTTTTATATTGTGGGCCAAGCCACGCTCAATAATTTTCTGGATAACAAAGGGCCTAAAAAGCTCAAGGGCCATAATTTTTGGTACCCCGCACTCATCGAGAGCAAGGTCGGGGCCGACAACGATAACGCTACGACCAGAATAATCAACTCGCTTTCCGAGCAAGTTCTGTCTAAACCTCCCCTGCTTTCCCCTAAGCATATCTGAGAGCGATCGCAGGGGACGTTTTGCCCCCGCCACTTGCCTGGTGGTAGAACGGGCATTATCTATCAGGGCGTCTACCGCCTCCTGGAGCATTCTTTTCTCATTGATCATAATGACGTCCGGCGCATTCAAATCCATTAATTTTCTCAATCTATTGTTGCGGTTAATAACCCTCCGGTATAGGTCATTCAGGTCGGAGGTCGCATACCGACCCCCATCCAGCGCCACCATCGGCCTCAAGTCCGGTGGGATAATAGGGAGTTGGGTCAGCACCGTCCACTCCGGCCGAATAGCACTGTTGTTCATAGAGCGAACGAGCTTCAGGCGCCTGAGTAATTTACGCGTACGAGTAGTATCTTTTGTTTCAGATATCTCTTTTTCTATCTTCTTCGCTTCCTTGAGAAGATCAATGCCAGCAAGAACCTCCCGCACTCCCTCCCCGCCTGCGCCGACCGTGAACACATTACCAAAACGTCTACCGAAATTAGCGAACTCCCGCTCTCCCACCACACGCCCGGGTCTGAGAGAGTTAAGAAACTCCCTGGCTTCGTTGGCAGCGGATTTAAGCTCAGTTTTCTTGCTATCTTCTTTACTAGATTTGCTCCTTAACTCCTTGTCGACCTCGTTGAGAGCAATTTTTCTTTTCTCCTCATCCACCCCCGTAACCATATAGGCGGCGTAATAAACAACTTTCTCAATTTTTTGCAGTGATTCGTCTAAAAGCAGGCCTATCCTAGACGGAGTACTCCTAAGAAACCATGTGTGCACCACGGGTGCCGCCAGGGAAATGTGCCCCATCCTCTCGCGGCGCACGATGGAACGCGTAACCTCCACCCCACACTTATCGCAGACTACCCCCTTAAAACGAACCTTCCGGTACTTGCCGCAATAGCATTCCCAGTCCTTCGTTGGTCCGAAGATGCGCTCAGAAAAAAGACCATCCTTCTCGGGACGTTGGGTACGATAATTAATAGTTTCGGGCTTTGTTACCTCCCCATAACTCCAATTAAGAATGTCCTCCGGGGACGCGATCTTCAGTTTCAGGGCATCAAACTCCTGTCTACTCGCGCCCCTTGCACCGCCGTCCCGCCCCCTCACCCTTTCTACAGACAACCCGAGCGCTTTTAGCTCGTTTACCATCACGTTGAAGGCGGCGGGAACGCTGGGCTTCTTTATCTTCTCCCCCCGGATGATAGATTCATAAACCGAGGATCTGCCGACTACATCATCCGACTTAACTGTGGACATCTCTTGCAGTGTGTGAGCTGCCCCGTGTCCCTCCAGCGCCCAAACTTCCATCTCACCGAAGCGCTGTCCGCCAAGTTGGGCTTTCCCGCCCAGGGGTTGTTGGGTTATGAGGGAGTAGGGACCGATAGAGCGCATGTGGATCTTGTCTGTTACCAGATGGTTGAGCTTAAGCATATACATCACGCCGACGGTTACTTTCCGATCAAAGGGCTTCCCGGTTCTACCGTCGTAGAGCATTACCTGTCCATCCTCGGGAATACCCGCTTTTTTAAGTTCTTCTTTTATTTGCTCCTCTTTAGCTCCCGAGAAAACCGGTGTTTCAGCGCGGTATCCGAGCTTCTTAGCCGCCCACCCGAGATGAGCTTCAAAGACCTGCCCTATGTTCATGCGCGATGCGACTCCTAGCGGATTGAGGATAACATCCACCGGGGTTCCGTCTTCAAGATAGGGCATGTCTTCAACGGGGCGGATTTGGGAGACAACACCCTTATTACCATGCCTACCCGCCATTTTGTCCCCCGCTTGGATATTCTTGATTGTCGCGATTTCTACATGGATACGCGAGATAACCCCCGGCTCAAGTTTGTCACCCTTATCTCTGGAGAAAACTTTGACACCGACAACTCTGCCCTTTTTCCCGTGAGGTAGGACCAGGGATGAGTCTTTAACGTCCCTGGCCTTCTCACCAAAGATAGCCCTCAACAGCCGTTCCTCGGGAGTAAGTTCGCTCTCGCCCTTCGGGGAAATTTTGCCGACAAGAATATCACCCCCCTCCACCGGTGCCCCGACCCGGATAATACCTTCCTCATCAAGATTGGCCAGCATAGGCTCAGGTGCGTTTGGAATATCGCAAGTAGTAAGCTCGGGACCGAGTTTAGTATCTCGGACATCAGTATAGAAATCTTCTATGTGAATGGAGCTAAAGAGACCGTCTCTCTGGACCTTCTCCGAGAGAACAACTGCGTCTTCGAAGTTGGCGCCCTCCCAGGATAGAAAAGCCACGACTAGGTTCTGTCCCAACGCCAAAGTGCCGTTATCAGTAGACTGACCATCCGCCAGAATATCTCCCCTTTTAACTCTCTGCCCCCGAGCCACCAACGGCCGGTGAGAAACAGCCATGTATTGATTGCTCATCTTGAAGTTAGAGAGGGGGTACAACTTTTTCCTCCCGTTCTCTTGTTTAATAACTATTCTCTCGGCATCTATCTCCGCTACCTCCCCTGCCGCCTCGGCGACTATCAGGTAGCCGGAATCCCGGGCAACTTTATTCTCTATTCCCGTACCGACATAGGGTGCCTCGGGCTTTATGGACGGCACGGCTTGCTTCTGCATATTTGATGCCATAAGGGCTCTATTCGCATCATCGTGTTCGAGAAACGGGATAAGAGAGCTAGCCACACTTACTAACTGCTGCGGAGCTACCTCCACGAAGTCTAAATCCTTACTCCGACAGGTGCCTGGGCCTCCCTCTATTCTGGCCTCGGCCTGGGATTCAGTAATATTTCCGCTGCTGTCCATGGGCGTGTTGGCTGAGGCGATTTTATATTTTTTCTCCTGCCCAGCGTCCAGCCAGACGATTTTACCCGTTGTTTTGCCGTCTTTAACCTCAGCATAGGGGGTAATCAAAAAACCGTGGTCATCAAGACGGGCAAAGTTTGATAATCGATTAACCAAACCGATGTTTTGTCCCTCCGGTGTATGAATAGGACATATCCTACCGTAGTACGAACTGTGGACGTCTCTCACCTCAATACCGGCTCGCTCGCGGGTCAACCCCCCCGGACCCAGGGTTGTCACGATACGCTTGTGCTCAACCGCAGCCAAAGGATTAACCTGATCCATGAACTGCGACATCTGGGAGGAAGCGAAGAACTCTTTGATAACCGCAATAAGCGGTCTGGGGTTTACAAGGGCCGTCGGTGTAACCTCAGCCACATCGGTGGTAGACATCCTGTCCTGAGCAATCCTCCGAATTCTGGCAAACCCGACCCGAAGACGGTCCTTTAGGAACTCCCCCATCGGACGCACCCGCCTATTTTCCAGGTCATCTATGTCATCCGCTACGGCCAGAGGGGTTATGTTTAGACGAAGTATCTCCTTGATTATCGCTCCTATGTCATCCTTGGTTAAAAGACCCGTCTTAAGGTTAAGGCCTAGTCGTTGATTAATCTTAAAACGGCCGACCTCGGAAAGATCATATCTTTCCTTCTGAAAAAGCATCGAGTCCACAAGCTTCTTCGCGTCTTCGGGTGTCGCCAAATCCCCGGGGCGGATACGTCTGTATATTTCCAAGTATGAATCGCCCAGGGTCTTAGCCTGATCTTTCTTCAGGGTCGGCTCTATACCTTCTCCAAAGGTTCTCGCGATCTCCTCTTGCTCAAAACCAAATACCCGCAACAGACTCGTAACCGGCACCTTGCGGTGGCGGTCTATTTTCACTCCGATGGACTTATCGGGATCGGTCTCTAGCTCCAACCAGGTCCCCCGGTTGGGAATAACCTTCGCCCCAAAGAGACGGCGGCCTCGGTAGAGATTGTCCTTAAAATACACTCCTGGTGACCGGATAAGTTGCGATATTACTACCCGTTCGTGTCCGCTGACAATGAAAGTGCCCTTTCCGGTCATTACGGGTACGTCCCCTAAATAAATTTCCTGTTCCTTTTTTCTCCCCGTTACTTTATTGAGCAATCGCACTCTCACCCTCAGGGGAGCATCGTAAGTAGTTCCCCTGAATCTTGCCTCCTCCTCAGAGTGCTTAGGTTCATCAAGGTGATAGTCGAGAAAATACAGCTCAAGCTCTTTTCCAGAGTAATCTTGGATAGGAGAAACCTCATCAAAAAGTTCCCTAAGTCCCTTCTCGATAAACCATTTGTAGGACTCTGTCTGGATAAACTGGAGACTAGGTTGCTCTACCAGAGCGCCGGGGTGAGATGAAAAAACCTTCACCGGCAAAGCGGTTTGTTTCTGGCTTTTGGCTGTTGACATTTATTGGCTTCTCAACACCGTTTTTTGCGTCAAAAACAACAAGGCCGAACCCCTGCGGTTTTTAATTCTCTTCTTATTCGCCTAGGTATTTAATAATGTTTTGCCTATGCTCGTCAAGTGTGCTCGCAAAAACCGTTCTACCGTCACCATCGCTCGACAGATAATACCAATAGGGAGACTCCACCGGCCTGGCTGCCGCCCGAATAGAGTCGGCGCCCGGATTACTGATAGGACCTGGGGGGAGCCCGCTATACAGATAGGTATTGTATCTTGAATCTATTTTTTTGTCACTGGCAGATATCGGCAGACAAGGTTCTGTTCCTTTAGTGTAACAAATAGTTGAATCCACCTGTAACGGAATCCCGTTTTCTAGCCTCTTCCAAAGAATCCCGGAAACAATTTGTTTCTCCTCAAAACCCCTTACTTCCCTCTCTAACAAGGAGGCCATAGTAATGACCCGCCTAAGATGTTCGTCACTCATATCCAAGCCCATTTCCCTTAGGGTGGTCAGAAAATTATCCCGGAACTTCTGCTTTATAACCTCCGTAGTTGAGTCTAGAAAAAACTCGTACGTGTCCGGGAACAGATATCCCTCTAGATCCTCGCCAAGCTCCCCGTCTACTAAAACCCCTTTGTCCTTTAGATAAAGATTGATTTCTTCCACCGTCCATCCCTCGGGGATAGTCACAACTGCCCGCGGGGTCTCCGGTACAGAACGACGGTGTACCACCATCCAGACCACCACAACCGCCGCCAGCACCAGAAGCACGCTCGCAAGAAAGTAAAAGCGTTTCATCTAAGATCTAGGTGCGTTTACGAGCAATCCCCTGGACAATACCGACTAGTAGCGACATGGTAAGTAAATTACTCCCCCCATAACTAACAAACGGGAGTCCCACACCAATGACCGGCAGAAGTCCGGTCGCTGAGCCGAGATTTATGGTGAGGTGAATCATAAGCGTCAGAGCTACGCCCAACGCGACGAAGCGCGCGAAGTTATTGTTAGCCTGCCTGCCCAGGTGAAGCAACCTTAAGACAAGATAAATGAAAGCCCCAATTAAGACCAGCCCTCCCAACAACCCCCACTCCTCAACGAAAGTGGAAAAGACAAAATCTGTGTGCGCCGCCGGTAGAAACCCAAGGTGAACCTGTGTCCCCTGTCCAAAACCTTTGCCATAAACACCGCCTGAGCCAATGGCTATTTTTGATTGGATAACACTGTAGTTTACTCCCAGGGGGTCCACTTCTGGAGAAAAAAGGGCTGCCACCCTAGCCCTCTGATAGTCGGCTAGGGCAAAGTTCCAGCTTATAACGCCCACCACTGCCAAAATAAAAATAGCTGTCAATAGATGTCTAAACCTAATTTCACTCAGCAGAAGATACCCGAACCAAATGCCGAACAAAATCAGAGTGGTCCCCAGGTCTGGTTGTAAAAGTACAAGGGCAGCGGGCGCCAGAAAATAAGCAAACGACTGTAATATCACCCCCGTCCTAGCAATGGCCACGTGCCGCACAGCAAAGAAGTTTGAAAAAAGCAGAATGAGCGCGGCTTTCATAAATTCTGAGGGTTGAACCTGAAATCCCCCAAGCTGAATCCAGCTTCGGGTCCCGCTGATCTCCGGGGCGACAAAATAGGTCAACGGAAGTACCACCAGGAGAAGAACGTAGGGTCCGTAAATAATCCATCTATAGCTCAGCGCTGCCCTCAGGTTCAGCTGGGGTAAACAAACCAACGCTAGAATGGACGGGATCAGCCAAACAAGCTGCCGGGTGAACATTTCTCCCCCGGATGATGCGAGGGCCAAAATGCCAGCTAAGATCAACGCGAAAACCGCTCCTAGAAGCGGCCAGTCTACGCTGGATATAAATTTAACCAACATGTCTTAAAATCGGCTAGGAAATAATCTCCCAAAAAATTTCTACTTTTAATTCTTCGAGAGATAGATCAACAACGCTGGGAAAGAAAAGGCTGAAAGCCTTCCCGCTCAGCACCCCCAGTTCGCTCAATGTTGTGGTGGTCGCGCCCACCAATTTGCCTTGGGGGTCTCTGAGAAGAGCGCTTAGTTTGAGAATATTTATGTCGCCCCCCTCAACATTGGTCGCCACCCCCTCCACTTTTATGGCTCCGCCTACGAGCGCTGGCTTCAACTGCCTGATAAGCACTTCGCGCTGGGGCAGGTCCCTCGCTGGCACGAGATCCAGAGCCTCATCCATCTTGAGGTTAACTCTCCCAATGTCTAATGGGTTAATGGGCAGGCCCGACTCAACTATATGCCGGACGGCTTGAGGATAAATAGTGGTCTTGCCCTCAATTAGACGCAATCTTCCTCCGACAGGGCTTCTGAGATCCAAACTATAGTCAATACCGGCCACCCCGAAGTTTTGGTTGCTATTACTAATGGTCACCACCAGGGATGTTTTCCCCTCCCCGGCCGATATTATCTGCACCTCGCTCGCCGCCAGTTTGAAGTTCTTAATTTCACACGGAGTACACTCGCCACCGCAATCCGTCTGCTCTTCTCCCTGGTTTAGGATACCATCCTCGCATGTCGGCTTCGCCCGAAAGAAAAACCAATAGCTAGCACCGGCAATTAGAGCGAAAACGAAAAGAAAAAAGAGGCCGTAAAGTATATGCTTAATACCCCTTCCCATTAACTCTTATTGTAGGACAAAAATTCCCCAACCGTTAATTTTCCGGGTCCCTGTAGTAAAATTTTGTATGCCGGCGTACTCTACTTTCGCCCAGAGGACTATCATCGAGCTTAAGCGCTTTCACTTCTGAGTTCGGAATGGTATCAGGTGGGACACACTTAAGTTAAACACCAGCAAACAAAATTACGCTACAGGGCGGGGCGGAATGCCTGCCCCGAGGCGAGCTCGGCTCTGCTTTGAGGGTATCAGGTGGAACCCACCTAGATGAAACACCAGCAGATGAAACTCTACGAGGAAACCACTTACTGTTAGAAAACCTTTGTTTGGGCGCTTAAACGGCCAATTCTCCAGTATCTCCTTCCTTTGGAGCTTACAGCAAGCTGCAAACTCCAAACTCTAGAGAAAACGGTCTATTAGTACTCCTCGGCTGAACACCTTACGGTGCTTACACCTAGAGCCTATCAACCCGGTAGTCTCCCGGGGACCTGTGTTTAATCTTGGGTGCGGCTTCACGCTTAGATGCTTTCAGCGTTTATCCAACACGAACTTAGCTACTCAGCAATTCAGTTGGTACCAAAGCTGATAGACCAGAGGTTCGCTCAACCCGGTCCTCTCGTACTAGGGTCGAATTCCCTCAAACACTACACGCCTACAGTAGATAAAGACCAACCTGTCTCACGCATATCAGATTGTAATACGGACTATATCTTCTCCGATCCGAGTCGGAGGCCAACGTTTAGTCTCTACGGGGTCAATACATGGACCCTTCTTTTCTTTGAGTAGTTCAACTCCCTAAACTCATCGACCAATTCAGCAAGCTGGATAAAGTCTTCTGCCGACCTTACCCCCTCCTTCTTAATGAGTATTTTTCTCATAAGAAGCACTTGCTTTCTCTTTAGCACTACATAAGGCTCCACGAGCCGAAGGAAAAGTAATATATCATTCCTTCGGTTAATCGTGTATTCGAGGATGCCATCATTTCTCTCTCGGATATATCCGAAGGGCAGTGATGAGCACACCTCCTCGAAGCCTCGTTTGTCCTTCATGGACTGGAACAAGATTACTGATGGCGCAAACTGGAAACCAAATCTATAAGTTTGGTTTGGCTTCATCCTCACATAGATGCTGCCATCACCATCAAAAAATCCTGCTATGTAGGCTCTTTTGGTTGACGAGATTTCCCTAGTCATGTATGACTTCCCTCGATATTGTCCTAACACATGTTGGGTTAGGATTCTACCGATACAGTTGGCTTCTCTCCTAACATTGCTGCTAGGAGCCGCCGTGATGTGATGTCTAGCCTCGGATTTAAACCGTTCAAGAGTCAAATGGCTTTAACTCCTCAACGGTTTAAACCCAGCTCGCGTAACTTTTTAATTGGCGAACAGCCAAACCCTTGGGACCTTCTCCAGCCCCAGGATAAGTTGAGCCGACATCGAGGTGCCGAACTCCGCCGTCGATATGGACTCTCGGGCGGAACTAGCCTGTTATCCCCGGGGTAGCTTTTATCCGGTGTCTCCAGCCGTTCTACGAAGTGCTGTCGGGTCGCTAAGTTCTGCTTTCGCACCTGCGCGACTTGTAGGTCTTGCAGTCAAGCCGGCTTATGCCTTTACACTTCAGGCCCGATTTCCATCCGGACCAAGCCGACCTTGATAAACTCCTCCGTTACTCTTTAGGAGGAAAACGCCCCATTTAAACTGCCCACCAGGCACTGTTCCTCAACGTTTTTGCCGTCGGGGTTAGACTATAAAGTTCATGGGGTGGGTATCTCACTGGCGGCTCCCTCCGACCCGAAAGTCGGAGTTCAAAGCCTCCCCACTATGCTGCGCGAATAAACCCTATAGCCAATACCAAGTTGCAGTAAAGCTCCCGGGGTCTTCTCGTCCCACTGTAGGTACCCCGCATCTTCACGGGGATTGCATTTTCACCGAGCTCTTCGCTGAGACAGCTCTCTGGTCGTTACGCCATTCGTGCGCTCCGGAACTTACCCGGAAAGGAATTGCGCTACCTTAGAACGGTTATAGTTACCGCTGACATTGACGGGGGCTTCGGACACTCAGCTGATCTCAGCCGAAGCTGAGACCAACCGGCATCGTTAACCTTCCCGCATCGGTCAGGCGTCACCTCCTATACATCCTCTTACGAGTTCGCAGGAAGCTGTGTTTTTATTAAACAGTCGCCAGAGAATCTTTAGCTGCGGCCCGACATGGGTCGGGCAGGCCTTATCCCAAAGTTACGGCCGCTTTATTGCCGAGTTCCTTAGCGAAGATTCACTCGTTCCCCTTGGGCTCCTCGCCCTATCCACCTGTGTTGGTTTAGGTACGGGGCCGGCATGATTAACCTTAGAAGCTTTTCTGGGGGGCCTCTTCAAAGAAGTCAGCTGAGCAAAAACCCAGCCTTCCGTCGGCTCCTGAGATCTGCCGTTAAGGGCAGGCCCCCGGATTTTCCTGGGGACCATCTCTTAGAGCAAACGATGGAAAACCATTAATCCACTTCTTTTTATGTGCCTCGTCACTCCATCGAATTGTGCCGGCGGGCAGGAATGTTGACCTGCTTACCATCAGCTACGGCTTTCGCCATCGCCTTAGGGCCGCCTAACCCGTGGCTGATTGCCATTGCCACGGAAACCTCGGATTTTCGGGGATCCGGTTTCTCACCGAATTTGCGGTTACTCATCCCAGCATTCTCTCTTCCCAGCGCTCCACCCGGCCTCGCGGCTCAGGCTTCAGCGCCCTGGGAATGCTCTCCTACCATCCTTCGCCAGAGGCTTCGGATGGCAAGCCCCCCGCCAACAAGCCTATGTAGCGAAGGATGAGCCCTTCCGTAGCTCCTCTCGGAGCGTAGGAGGGCTGCTTACCAAACAAAGTCTCCAGCGAAGAATTCGTGTCTTCGGTGGTTTGCTTGAGCCCCGTAAATCTTCGGCGCAGCCTGCCGTTGAATAGTGAGTTGTTACACTTTCTTTAAAGGATGGCTACCTCTAAGCCAACCTCCTATCTGTCAATGGCAAACCACAACCTTTAACACTTAGCAAACACTTTGGGACCTTAGACGACGATCTGGGCTTTTCCCCTCTCGACCATGGAGCTTAGCCCCCACAGTCTAACTGCCGGACTACTCTTCTCGGTATTCGGAGTTTGATTGGCTCGCTAGGCTTGCGCCCGGCACGAACCATCCAGTGCTCTACCCCCAAGAAGAAACATCGCGACGCCAGTCCTAAAACTGTTTCGGAGAGAACCAGCTATTACCAAGCTCGATTAGCTTTTCACTTCTTACCACAGTTCATCCAAAGACTTTACCTTATCTACTGGTGCGGGCCTCCAGTCACCCTTCGGTGACTTTCACCCTGACCATGGCAAGCTCGCCTGGCTTCGGGTCCTATGTGAACTACTAGAACGCGCTATTAACACTCGCTTTCGCTGTGCCTCCTCCGCCTGAGGCGGATTAAGCTTGCAGCCCACATAGACTCGCTGGGTCGTTCTACAAAAAGCACGCCGTCAGTCCGACCTATGTCGGACCTCCGACTCCTTGTAAGCACACGGTTTCAGGTCTATTTCACCGTCCTCTCCGGACTACTTTTCACCTTTCCCTCACGGTACTTGTTCACTATCGGTCATGGAACATATTTAGCCTTTCCTGGTAGTCCAGGATGTTTCCCCCAATACTGCCGTGTCTTGGGGTACTCAAGATAAGTCCAACCGAAGTCGGACCTAAAACAGAAAGTCTTTTTGCTTTCGCGTACGAGACTTTCACTCTCTTTGGTCTGCCTTTTCAGGCGAATTCTGCTAGCAAAAAGATTTGTAACTTTCCTCCACTCCTGACTGATGGCATTAAGCCTTAGTTCCGTCTGTGCTGGTTAAGTCAGCGCGGATCTAAAACCATCAGTCAAGAATAGAATGTTTTAGTCTTACAACCCCCATTTACCTCAGACTTAACAAGGTTTCTGGGTTTGGGCTCTTCCCTTTTCGCTCGCCGCTACTAAGGGAATAAACTTCGTTCTCTATTCCTTCGGCTACTGAGATGTTTCACTTCGCCGAGTACGCTCTCCGATCACTTATGTATCGGAATGACAGAGGTTTGCTCTGACGGGTTTCCCCATTCGGAAATCCCCGGATCGAGGGTTGCTACGCACCTCCCCGAGGCGTATCGCCGCTACGCTGCGTCCTTCATCGCTATTCCATGCCAAGGCATCCACCGTGTGCCCTTAATTCGGAGAAATTGGCCATTTAAGCGTCCAATTTCATCCCGCTACGCGCTTACGCGCGTATCGGGTTTGCCCCCGACCTATGTCGGGGAACCGGTTTTCTATTTTCAGTGGTTATATTCTTTTATTAATATTCTGTCCTGCTACCCCCTGAGACTAAAAAGCCGCTCTCTAAGCGGCCCTACAGATACGTAGAAAAACCCTTCGTCAGGAGCCGCTTTTATGTCTCGCCATCCTTATCATCCGTGCCTGCATTATACATAAAGCCCCCAAAGCAAGTCAACACCTAACTTGTCCCCAGCAATTCCTCACAGAAGTCGGGCAACCTCTTGAATCCTACCCCTTCGCTCTTAAACTTTTGTGAGACGCTAAACTCCAGATTAAATACAATAGGTAGGGCACATATATCTGACTCACCGAGGCCCCTGCTCTTAAGCCAAGAGACAACATCGTTCTTCGCAGATTCTGCCTGTTCAACTTTAATTTCTGCCTCAAACTGATCGGGGGCGGACAAATAGATGACAGTAAACTCTTTTGTCTCGATGACCACCCCGGGCTTATTACCGAGTGGTTTAATTAACTCCTGCCTGATCAACAATCCCTCTGGGGTCAAAAGGTTCGCTTGTTTTATTTTTTGTAAGTCCTCGGAAATTAGGTCAAACTCGGGTCCCGCCTGCTTACCTGCGAAATAAACGGCCACCGTCATCACTACCATCACGGCGACAACAACTCCAAAGATAATAATCGTTTTAAAAGAATTCACGGTCATATTGGAATCTGAGGATTAGTCTCTGAGGGGCACCCTCTATATATCGGGCGACTTTTTTTGGGATCCTCTGACCACCCCGGCCAGGTGCTCCAATATACTCTACACCTATCCGTTATGCTTAGCCTAAGGATGGCATTGTCCACTTGCCTACTCCACTCTACATCACCTATATCGTATTGACTTGGATCAGGCCTTCCGTGTGCCTCACTAGCTCCCATCTGCAACATCCCCCAAGCTCCGGTCGGCTGCGGTACATTTGGATTATCTGACCTAAGGAGAACAGCGTTCGGGTAGAAGCCGCTCTCCTCCGGGATTACATCGTTGTAAAGGATATCGACTGCCCGTTGATCCACATAATCTACCCCATCTATTATGCCCTCCACTCTTTCGGCTTTGTACTGCAATGCGAGATAAACGGCGTTCTTGAAGGTCGCCCCGCCGTCGCTTAATATGCTGTCCGCATATTCACACTCCGGATCTCCAAAGTTACCCTGCTTAACCAACATCTGTCTGTCCCCTGGACTACTGGATACATAGAATCCGCTGCAGTCCTCGCCGACAAGTGCCCCCCCTCCCCCCTCCCCCAACTCCAGTCCAGGTGCCTGGGGGTTGACGTTCACTCTGAGGAAGATGTCCTGGAGCTTGGTGAGGTCGGGGTTGATGAAGCCTAGGATAAGGTAGGCAGCCAGGAGCATACCTAAGCCAGCTAGGGCGTGGGTAATCCAGGACTTGGCTTCAGAGATACGGCTGGGGTTGCCGCCTGAGGCGGCATACATCACGCCGCCAAAGATAATCAGGCCCAGGGCGACCAGGCCGGCCAGGGAGACAACCCAGAAGTAGAGACTCTGGATCTTCTCTGCCAGGCCTAGGGAGACAGTACAGGGGAGATTCTCGGTGGTGCCACAGACACTAGGATCCCGGATATCCCCACAGCGGGTGGTATCAGGGACAAAACCCTCCTGGCACTCAACGTTAGCCTCATCCACCACACACCTTCCTTCCTGCCAGATACAGGCGTAGGAGCCGGTGGTGTCGATGGGAGAGGGGGCGGGAGGAATCAGCGACTCTTCGCCCACGCGAAGAATTTTGAAAGCGGAAGTTCCGCCAAGCCGTTCTGCCCAGTGGTCAGAACACTTTCCATCTAAGTTATCGTCGCGCTGACAAAACTCTGTAATTCTCACCGCAAAAACAAGCTCCCCATCCGCGTTCGTCCAACTCCTAATTGAGCCGGGAATAGTAGAACATTCTTGCCAGACTCGATCTGTCTCCTCATCGGGGCCGTTTTGCGTCTGGTAGGAACAGGTCCGAAGAGTATTTTCACCCTCCTGATATTTGACATTCAGCATTGTCCCCCCGTAGTTAGAGTCGTTGTAGAGAATTATGTCAGCCGTGGTGTCCACAATAACCCAATCAATACTGTCATTGTGTACCACCTCCGCACCCAGCGTTCTAACGCTCGGGACCTCGGCGGGCTGCCCGGTGTAATAGCAGTTGGGGCCGCCCTCGGACTGATCATCACAAAGCCAAACACCATCACCCTGGGCAGTCCTATCGGCAAAAGGGAATGGAGGGGGAGTAGAGAAATTAGTGAACGTAGTTAGGCTGTTATAGGAGGTGGGGCGGTCATTCCATAAATCAGCATCGTTTCCACAATCTGTCATCCCTAGTTCGGTGCCCTTGTAGCAAAGTTTGTTCAAATCAACCACATAAGCGTCCTCTATTCGGGAAATGGCACTAGCGGCGGGCACCCCGGCGCCAGTAGTGCAGGGGTATGCCTCAAGAACGCTGGGTCTTGGATTAATGTCGTAGTAGCAGAGAAAGTTGTCGCGGGGTTTGTCATATGACATCTTGATCTGCAATTCTCTGCCCTGGTACGTAAATTTAAGATAGACGGTTGAGGTCCTGTTAATGGAAACCCGGCTGAGCTCCCCGGCCAGCCCAAAGGGTATAGTGGAAGCAAAGCTCCCGGGGGATATGGGATAACAATCCACATCAAATGCAGCGTTCTTGCAAAACAGTATCCCGCCCGAGTCGCCAAAGCCGGCGATGTTGAGGCTTGAGGGTTGATCATTCCACTCTCGCGTGCAGTCATATCCGGTTCCGTCGTCATCGGCGATACACAGCTTAGCCAAATCAAGAACATAAAAAGATCCGGCTGATTGACCCAGATGTGCCGTCCAAGCAGGATTGCCGCCCTTGCCGTAGCCGCAGTCCAGGGGTTCGTGCCATTGACCATCGTCTATAAACTGGTAGGTGCAGGCAAAAGTGTCAGCCGTTTTGTTGTATGCGAGGTGTATCTTGCCACCCCCTCGATTAGCATCGGACCAAAAGTCGGCCGAGCCTGTCTTATTTATGGCCACCAGCGTGATTTGATCATTCTGAATCGGACTGCCGGCGGCCAGGAAGTCGTCTACTGATAAATCGTTGCCAAGAACCTTGCACCTCCCGGGACTAGTATTATCCAGACACACAGCAACGCCACTGCCCTGCTGTTGGAAGACGGAATCTAGGAAAGAATATTCTCCGGCAGCGTGGGCGGGGGGAGAGAAGAGAAGACTACACAGAGCTGCGATTGCTATAAATCCGAAAGCGAAAATCCCCTTCACCTTTTTATCATACCAAAAACCCATTTTTATATATAAAGGATTTACTCATCCAAATGACTATCGGTGTACAATTAGAGTATGAAAAAGTGGGTCATTATCGGTGGGATTATTACCGTAGTAGCGGTAGCGCTGATAATCCTCGTTTTGTGGTTGCTGAACTCCCGCACCAGTGCCAGTGACCTCCAGGTAGTGGAAACTAGGAACGGCTGGGAAACCCTGGATTATCCGGCATACGGAATCCGTTTTAAGGCACCGAATGAATGGAATGTAAAAATACTGGAGCTTGATAGGAACAGGGTCTCCGGATCTTTCCAAAGTAATAACACCGCAATGTATCTCGATATCACCTTGATGCCTGTCGACAGCCCGGATGAGCAGGATTTACTAGATAATGTATTCCCCTACTCGGGGGAGCACATCGAGCAGGGAGAATTAACGGGAATACTGTACACGGGGCAGGTTGTAGAGGAGGGAGGGGGCCAGGAATGGCCCGAGCAAAACACCAACGAGGAGGGACAAAGCCCCACGGCGCCTCAATTCTTAGAAAATAGTTATTTGGAGGGAAGAAAATTCACCATAAGCTCGGGCATTATAGAAGCGAAGTGTGTGGTTATAGGTCCAGACTATGAATCGTATGTCCGAGTTTGCAATGACATTCTCGGCTCTATTGAAAGCACCCAATCATAAGTTCCCCCCAATACTCTAATTAGTGTGTCTCTGCGTAATTAGATAGATACGCTCCAGGACATGATGTTTCGTCTATCTCGGTTCCGGAAAGAGCCACCGTCTTGTGCGGATATAAAGGTAGTGTTCTGCCTACCAACTCCGACTGCTCAAGACTGGCACGTAGGGATTCGAATGCCGCCAGCGCTTCGGCGGTTGGAATTTGATCGCCGCCGAGAATAAATACAACTGCGACTGATTCATTGTTATCAGAGATACCATCGCCATCTACGTCATCGCGCGGAGCGTTCCATTGTCCAGCATTCCAACTCCAGCCTCTAAGCCGATAAATCGTTCCCGATTGGCCTATCGCGTAGTTATAGGCTATTCCCCGCCAGCCCTTAGAAAGGTGATATTCCTCCCACCCCCTAAGCACAGCCATTTCTTTTGTTTGACTGTATGGAGAATCTCCAGCTGGGTTTTCTCCACCACCATAGTGAATTATTATTTTGTCCTTATCTACCCAAGGATCATTCCAGCTATCATAGTCTTTATCGGCTCCCCACTCCTGCGGACTAACTATCTCATCGATGGGTACTGGGGGTATTGGGGGCCCTGGGGGTGTCGGAGGCTCCGGAGGTACTGATTCCTCCCCTCCCCCCTCCCCCAACTCTAACCCTGGTGCCTGGGGGTTGACGTTCACTCTAAGGAAGATGTCTTGGAGCTTGGTGAGGTCGGGGTTAATGAAGCCTAGGATAAGGTAGGCAGCCAGGAGCATACCTAAGCCAGCTAGGGCGTGGGTAATCCAGGACTTGGCCTCAGAGATACGGCTGGGGTTGCCGCCTGAGGCGGCATACATCACGCCTCCAAAGATAATCAGGCCTAGGGCGACTAGTCCGGCCAGGGAGACAACCCAGTAGTAGAGGTTCTGGATCTTCTCAGCTAGGCCTAGGGGGACAGTACAGGGAAGGTTTTCGGTGGTGCCACAGACAGCAGGGTCCTTGATGTCCCCACAGCGGGTGGTATCAGGGACAAAACCCTCCTGGCACTCGGTGTCACCCACCACACACTTTCCTTCCTGCCAGGTACAGGCGTAGGAACCGGTGGTGTCGATGGGAGAGGGGGCGGGAGGAATGGGGGGAGTAAGATTAAAAAATTCCCGGAGTGAGGCAAAAGTGTTGCTTATTCGTAGGTTTAAGTCTCCTTGCCCTTTAGTTCCCTCTTCACAAGCGGCATCGGTTCCAAGCTCGCCCATTAGTTCATCCACACAGACAGTAACTGTCGTGGCGCCTAGGGCGCCTATCCGAGGGTCGTTTAACTCAATCGCGCCACTGGCGGTTCGCTGCGGCGGTCCATAGTCAACTGGTTGAGGGGGTTCTAAAACAACCCGTCCAGAGAGCAACGGGGTAGCTGTCTGCTGCCCGGCGAATAATTTTATGTGCCAAGTAATCCCAGTCGGGAAATTAACAGTGGTGGGTATATCAGTAACGTCCACACTAGCGAATATTTTGTTGCTATAGGGCGCGGAGCAGCTGTTGTCACACTGGCATAAAATATTCGGGTCTAGAAGTAGCTGGTATTGTAAGACTGCCCCCTCCACCGATGCCTCGCCTAATTTCTGACCGTTGATGGTACTTATAAACTGCCCTATGTAGTTATGTTGGGCGTCCTCACATATGGGGATATCCACTCGGTAGTAGGGAGGAGGACAGGCTGAAAATCTGACCATTCCGCTTATCACCTGGAGATATCCACCGGTGAAGTAGGGAGTAAAATAAAATTTCTGGCCGGTTTCTGTATTGGTGCCCTCGACCGTCAGGTGCCACGCTGGATCCTCGTAGAAATTCCATGTGCAGTCGGATGGATTCCCGCAGAAATCATCAGCGTGGGCGGAGGGGGAGAGAAGAACGCCCCAAAGCGAAACGAGCACTAAAGCCGCGATGAAGGTGGGCCCAGTTGTTCTAATTATTTTCACCTAACCTTCAAGCTATCTACAAACTCGTTGCAGTCAGAAATCAAATTTGCATAGTCGGGTCCTGCGGAATAACACTCTATTCTCACAAATGGATTATTGCTTTCTCCAAGAAACAGCTTACCAGCCAAATAGGTTTTACCTAGCCCTCCTGGTATTCGCTCTACATAAGGGGGAGCATAACCGTCTCCAGAGTCAAAAACGTACTCTGTGGTTTGAGAGTAATAACTATACGTTGTATAGCCAGGGATTTCTATTTTCTCTAAGACATAATCGGGATGTCCCCGGACAAACCCCTCGAAGGCACCGCTTGGGTCATCTCGCTTGTAGTCAATCAGGGCACCAAGTGTCGTATGGTTGCCCAACCGATAGCTGGCAGAGAAACCCTTATCGACACTATTCCAGTACATAGGAGACCACTTAGAAGGAAAAGTATAGGTAATTCCATCTTCTTTATATCTGACAGAGGTCCTGCCGCTCTCGGACGTTGTAATTTCTACTTGGTTTCGCTTTTTCCCCAATACAGAATTCTCTCCTGTTCGAACTCTTATCGATATCGAAGTTCCCAATACTAACAGAAGTAAGAGGGCTGCTACCGTGATAATTTTTGTTCCTGCTTTCATTGTGTCTTCGTTATGTTCTTTCAAACCTAAAAACCGGGCACCCTCCCCTTGCCATATTGAGATCTGTCTTCACAAGTAAACCCAGAGCATGCCGCTGTCAAAAAACCGCAGGGATCATAATATGTGGATCCAAGAGGATCGTGCGGTCCCTGTCTAATCCCGAAATGAAGGTGTACCGCCCCGGGCGTTTCTGTGTCTCCCATGTACCCAACCACTTGACCCGCATTCACCTGCTGACCGCTATTAATGGTGTATCTATCCAAGTGACAGTATGAGTAGGTCAAACCAGAGATGCCAGTAATAGTTAACCCATTTCCACAACCATTGCAGGGAGTAGGACACATCGTAGCTATCCCGCTTTCAGCAGCCAATAAATCGCTGCCTCTGGTGCCTGGCATATCTATCCCCGCATGAGGTCTCCCGCAGGATGACGGACAACTGATACCCCACACGCCAACTGGATCGTTTCCCGGGCAGCCTCTGCAGTTCCAAAAATTACCAATACCTACCGGTTGATTAGTTGTGTAGCCAACTGCTGGACAGCTGTAATCTCCTGGAACCCCTCCCCCCTCCCCCAACTCTAACCCAGGTGCCTGGGGGTTCACGTTCACTCTGAGGAAGATATCTTGGAGCTTGGTGAGGTCGGGGTTGATGAAGCCTAGGATAAGGTAGGCAGCCAGGAGCATACCTAAGCCAGCTAAGGCGTGGGTAATCCAGGACTTGGCTTCAGAGATACGGCTGGGGTTGCCGCCTGAGGCGGCATACATCACGCCGCCAAAGATAATCAGGCCCAGGGCGACCAGGCCGGCCAGGGAGACAACCCAGAAGTAGAGGTTCTGGATCTTCTCAGCTAGGCCTAGGGGGACAAATCTAGGACACCTGCAATTCTCGCACTCATACCCCTCCTCACAAGAAAGTCCCGGCTCTCCACATTCCTCTCCACGCTCAACCGTACCATTACCACACACTGGCTCCCGCCCTTCTTTTAGGCTGGAAATCCTGTCTTGCCAACTCAGAGCACATGAGGTCCCCAAGTCCCCCGGTTCAGTTTCGCGGTCATCCAAGACACACAAACTATCCAGGCTAATCAGATAAGCCGTCCCACCGTCCAGAGTATATGATGTGAGGGCGTCTGGTGCCCAACCCCTCCTGTCCTGACTGCAGGGGAGAAAAACGTTATTATCTTGTCTCTCCCACACCGGCATACCGGTTGCCGGGTCTGTTTTTGTGTAGAGTTGATAGGCACAATCGGGGGCGGAGCTACCGGCATAGGTAATTTTAATAGAGGGTTTACTATAATTAATTTCCTCAAAAAAATGTGCGCTGATTGGTGTATTAAATGCTATATAATCAAACTTATCATTATTATTACCAAGGAGAGACAAACTGCTACCCTCAGATATTTTTTGACAACTCGCAGCAACTGCTTCGGTACACGCATACAATCCATTCCCCTGCGAAAAAAGAGCAGACAAGTCGATTGGAGTTTCTGGCGGCTCATTATAGCAACCACTAGTGTCAAATCTGCACCGATTACTGCACACCAACACTCCACCGTTAAACCCCCGACTGACGCACGTCTGACCGTTCAAATTTGTTCCATCGCAGTCTTCTCCCTGATCAATAACACCGTTATTGCCGCACAACTCTGAGGAGCTTCCTATCATTGTTGCATCTATGCTATAACCACTGCTCACAGCGTCCCACTTTATACCCCCGCAAGTACCATTGTGTGGATATCCGGAAGTACACAAATAATAAAGATCGCGAAGGTCCAGAACATACGCCGTTTTACCTCCAGACTGATAAGCTTCAAGAGCGTTGCTACAATCCAGAATGTGGTCGCCTTGGTAGCCCTCACCGCTTCCGTGTTCCTGTACCCAAACCGCCAGTGACCATCTATACTCAGGATTCACTAGTCCTCCTATATAAGTGTCATATGTACAGGAAACAGCCCCGTTAGTATTGTTAACAATTTTGATAGTGACAACATCGTCGCGGTTCCGATTATTGCTGTATAGGGTCAAGTCTAATCCTCCTCTAAAAATCAGCGCCCTGACACTCCCAGAGAGATCTTCATCTATGTCGCTGGATATAAAAGGACAGTTTTCGGCGTTATCGCCCTGACAGATATAGAGCCCGTCGCCCTCTGTAAAAAGATTGGCCGGATTAAGATCTGCTTTAGCCACAAAAGCTGACTGACCAAACAGAATAAATAAAACCGATAGTACTAGAAGTGTTTGCCAGCGCATCTAGATGTCCATTCTATAGTGTCTTTATTATAAACTAGAAGCCCTACTCCCCCACACAAAAGGCCGCCCGTTGGGCGGCCTTTTTCCAAATTTCCTTGGATCCAAGGAAAATTACTTGTGCTCTACTTGATTTCGGAATTTCTTCACTAAATGCTCGGCGTAGTCCTTGCCGCCCAAACCGAAAGCTAAACCGCCGGCTAGAGCGAGCATGGCAAAAATCGCAGTCATAAACGCCTGGATTAGCGCAGACGCGACTCCGAGCTGGATCAGCGCGGCTGACACACCAAAGAGAACCAAAGCCCACCAAGTGAGCGTTCCAAGGAAGTTGGCAGTTTCTAGACTGCCGCTCTTGGCAGATGCACTCACCACGCCCCTCAAGAAGTTAGCAATAATTACCGTTGCTAACAGAATCAATACTGCCACTACAACCTGCGGGATGTAGAGCAATACCGCCTGAAGGAAGCTGGAAAGCGTGAAGAAGCCGAGAATGTCCGAGGCCGCCAGGAAGAAGGCTATCAGAATAAACCAATAGATAAGTCTCCCTAGGAAGCGGCCGGTATTCAGCTTCAATCCAGCTTTCCGAACGGGCCCCTCTAATCCGGCCTTAGCCAAAAGGCTGTCAAGTTTTATCGCACCGATAATCCTCTCAACTAGCTGGCCAATGGCAGCCGCCACGATCAAGCCGACGATGAAGACAACAAGAGCAGAAACGAAGGTCGGCAAAAAGCCGATAAAGTCCATCCATAGCTGCTGGAATGATATCACCAAGGCGTCGACTACATTCTGGAATGACATTAAGCGTACGCTTCAAATAATTTTCCGACCTTTAATGTCGTTTTCTGATTGGAATTATAGCAGAAAAGGCCAAATTACTGGCTGTTTGATGTGGATTAAAATGGCTTACCGGGCAAGAGTCTTTGTTACCAGCCCGCTTACTAAACCTCTGAAAAACTGGAAAATGTTGAAACGAGCGCTACCAGGGTTGATCTCTTGGATAGAGGGAATCCCGGGCCAGACGGCTTCACCGGAAGCATAAATGCCCGCAGGTGAGGTACACGCCGGGGTCTGACAACTACAGAGAGAAGATTTGCATTCGCTTGGTTCGCTTTCGGGGTCTACTACCGTCTCGTCTTCACACCCACAGTTTAGGGCATACCAAACAGGACGCTGGCCCTCGGGCGGGTTCACGACCTGATTGCCCTCGCTCGGGGCACCGCCTTCTACCTGATTCCATTGATCCCAGTCGGGGTCAGGGGGGGTGGAAGAAGATCTAAACTCACAACCAACAACATTGCCTGTCTCCCAGTGAATATTTGCCCCATCTCCCTGTTTAGTAGTGGTAAGAACGACCGAGCAGGTGCCACCATCCGGTTCAAGCCCGACAGAAACGCTGTCCGGAGAACCATATGTTCCGGCAGCGTTCTTACACTCAAGCCCATACCTACTGGGATTTTTATTAACTGCTATCCATTGTTCATCGTCGGGCGTCTTAGTGCCGCCCCAATCATCGTCGGCGAGCGTCCTGCAATCAACAGCATCGGCAGAGGCGTTCCACGTAAGCTTGGTGCTCTTTCCTAACTCTCCTACCCTTGCGGGTGCTGCACTTATAGTCACGGTCGGACCAGCAGATGGTAGATTCGCCGTCACCGGCGTTCGGTCCTCGTCGTTGGGTGCCGCGTCGCGTTCCACCATTACTTTAGCAGTATAGGAACCAGCGTCTGCGTACCTGAAAGAAGTGGTGCGCGATTGATTGCCGGCAGCCGCCCCCACGCCACTACAGCGAAAACCAACATTAGGAGTGCTAATACAACCGCCAGAGGTGGGAGCTGTAAGGTTGCCACAACCAGTGGGTGGCGCGCTCAATAATGTATTTTTGTCGGTAGTGGTTTTGTCGCAGTTTTTCCAGAAGTAATAGTTAACGGTACCGGTGGCACTGCCAGTCACGTTAGCCGTTAGACTGGGTGAGTAGGGAGCATTGCCCGAAAGAGTATTAGGTGTTAGGTCAACGGAGAGGGTAGGTCCCGCGTTTACTGTCACTGTACTTCTGTCCTGCGCGTTGGGTACCGCGTCGCGCTCCACTAGTACTTTGGCATAACATGGATTAGCGACAGTACAATTGTCAGCAGTTCCATAGGTACGGGTAAAGACGCGCTCCTGACCTACCCCATTGCATCTGGTGCCGACAGTATTGGATATACATCCGTTGTTGGGTACTTCGCCATCCGCGGGCAAACCGGGGCACTGGGACATCAGTGTATTTTTGCTAGTGCTGGCCGAAGAGCACTTTTTCCAGAAATAGTAGTTGACTGTGCCAGTGGCGGTACCGGTAACCCTGGCAGTGAAGGTACCTGACAAGGGAGCGTTTCCCGAGAGAGTGTTGGGTGTTAGATCAACGGAGAGGGTAGGTCCCGCGCTTACTGTCACCGTACTCCTGTCCTGCGCGTTGGGTACCGCGTCGCGCTCCACAATTACCTTGGCAGTACGAGGCCCAGGAGTCTGATAAGTAACAGTGGCGTTCATAACAGTCCCGAAGCCATCACACTTTTTGCCAACGCTATTGGAGGCACACCTACCTAGGGCAACTGGGCGGGGCAGACGACCGCAGGTTGCTTCAACAACCGCTGTGGAGGTAGCGGTGGAGCTGCAATTCCACCAGAGGTTGTGATTAACCGTGCCGACGGCAGTACCAGAGGCCGTGGAGGTAAAGCTAACCTCCAAGGGAGCGTTGCCTGTGATGCTATTTGGGGTCAAATCGACGGAGAGGGGAGGCTGGGGTGGAGGAATTACGACTATCGCACAGTGCGCGACCGCACTTTCACCGCCTTTCTTCACAATAATCTTGGGAAGTTTGTCGCCCGCCTGGCCGTATGTACACAAGTCCTGGGCGGTATATGGATTAACGCTAGTACTCGCTATGTGCAGAGCATGATCATCTGTTATTTCGGTGCTATCACTTCCTTTGTGACAATAGAAAGCATATTCAATCGGACCTGCGGCAGTGCCGGTGACAGTAGCTTTTAGGTCCACCTTCTCTCCGACTACAATGTTTTTATCACCAGCTCCACCCTCACCGTTGTAGTCGCAGGCCACAGAAAGGGGAGGATTTGGGGATTCGCTCACCACCACTGGGACATGGTTTTCCGCCGGCAAGGCACAATCTCTTTCCACAACCACCTTAGGGTAGTAGGTGCCGGGGTCGGGGTAATCGCAAAGATCATTCACTCTTAGAGGATCTGTAGTTGTACCATTAACCTGGCGCGATGTAGCCGCATTTCTCCAGTCGGTGTCATCGCCGTTCCAATTACAGTAGAGCTTGTAGTTAATAGTACCAGCGGCACTACCAGTCACATCGGCTACTAAATCAACGTCGTTAAGAGGAGCAGTACCCATAGTCGGGACAGTCCTTAGGGTGACACCGAGAGTGGGGCGAGCGAGTACCGTAAATGATGTTCTTGCCTGGGCGTTATCAGCAAGACCTCTCTCTACAATCACTTTGGGGTGATAAACACCAGCACCAGTATACCTGTGGGGGGTGGTCATGGTTGTTCCGCCCATATCCAAACACCTTCTCCCAATTTCGTTGCTGGTACACTTGCTGCCCTCCGGGGGGACAGGTAGGCGGCCGCACTCCCCGATTACTTCACTTATGCTCGTGGATGTAGAATTACAGTTCCACCAGAGATGATAATTGACAGTTCCCTCGGCATCGCCACCAACAACAGACGCCGTCAGAACGGTAGCAGCTGAATCTACACAACTAGGGCTGGTAGTAGGGTTAGCTGCTAGGCCGACCTGTACACTAGGAATATGTAGGATCACCTGAGCAGAGGCGTTCTGGTTTTTCCCCACGTATTCCTCCTGGAAGCAGGCAAGCTTGTAAGTAGTATTGTGCAGCGTGAGTGGACCGGTGCTCGTGGCAGCGCGGCCATTCTCCTTCCACCAGCCAGTAGGTGCCCCTTTGGGATTAGCAGAGTCAAACTTAGTAATAGTGCAGACATCAGCGTTTCGAGTATCCCAGTTAATGTTCTTCACGCTGCCGCTCCTAATATCAACTATATCTGCATCCGGCTGTCCCCCCACCCAGATATCGGCTGTAAGTTCGTTTTTGCCGACAGTGACTTTTTTCCTGATCTCATTTGAGG
>Ga0233423_10000227_pt1 | contig 33320 bp, 27 predicted proteins | sample Watercolumn_Mata_FD_180713 | JGI IMG/M metagenome (GOLD analysis project Ga0233423, IMG submission 180713) | Freshwater microbial communities from Lake Matano, South Sulawesi, Indonesia - Watercolumn_Matano_2014_112_MG | ecosystem: Environmental > Aquatic > Freshwater > Lake | place: Indonesia... | reverse complement strand
CAGCAAATAGGCGACTTTTAGCTCCTGGAACATGTCGTTGCTGAAGCCGTCGTTGCCCAGGCCCACGCCGATGCCCCGGCGCAGCAGGGCGGGCACCGGCGCTGTGCCCACGGCGTTGTTCATGTTGGAACGCGGGTTGTGCACCACCCAGGTGCCCGTCTCGCGCAACAGGTCCATCTCGTAGGCGTCTATGTGCACGCAGTGCACGGCGATACTGCGCGGCCCCAGCACACCCGCTTTAGCCAGGCGCTCCACCACGCGCAGGCCAGACTTCTTCAGGCTGTCCTGCTGGTCGGCCTTGTCCTCCGCCACGTGGACGTGGCAGCCCACACCCAGGTCCCTGGCCAGACCCGCCGCCCACTCCAGCGTCTCGTCGGGCAGGGTGAGCGAGGCGTGCAGGCCCACCATACCAGCCAAAAGGCCCGATTTCCGATTTCCGATTTCCGATTTCCGATTTGTGCTTGGCGGTATCTGTTCCTGACTGAGGACTGAGGACTGAGGACTGAGGACTTTTCGTATGAATCGCTCATTCTCCCGCAGGCCAGCCACGGCCCGCTCCAGGCCGTCTCGATAGGTGATCTCGTAGCACAGGCTAGCGCGCAGGCCGGACTGTTGCACCGCCTGGGCGATGGTGTCCAGGGAACCATCGATGGCGTTGGGGCTGGCGTGATGGTCAATGAGGGTCGTAGTGCCGTGGCGAATAGCATCGCCCAGGCAGACGAGGGCGCTGTAGTAGACGTCGTCCAGGGTCAGGGCCTTGTCCAGTCGCCACCAGAGCTTCTGCAAAATCTGCACAAAGTTGGTCGCCGGCTCGCCGGGCAGGGCCATGCCCCGGGCGAAAGCGCCGTAGAAGTGCGTGTGGGCGCAGATCATCCCCGGCAGGGCGATCTTGCCCGCGGCGTCCAGCACCGCCGCCGCAGGATAGCGGGCGCGCAACTCCGCCGTCCCGCCGAGGTCGGCGATGCGCCCGCCGCGCAGAAGCATGGCCCCGTCCTCTACGATCTGCTGGCTGGTCCCTATAGTAACCAGTGTAGCGTGGCTCACGAGTAGGTCATCGTTGACTATGCCCATGCTGAACCTCCTTACAGAAGGGGAAATCTACTCCAGGACACCGGGCGTGGTCGAACCATGCCCCTGCTGTTTTGCCACAACAAGTTTGTGGCGTCCTACGGCCTCATCTCTGGCCTCTATTTTACCAGAAAACGGGCTTTTTTCCTAGAGGGGAATCTTTTGTGGTTTTACCGCCGATGTCGGCGAATCCCTTGACAAACGGGGGAAAAGGGTATATAATATGCTTCAGTATCCCCCCCAGGGGGATAGGATCGTGGGTTGAGATCACTACGATGCCCCACGGTCAAATCTCTTCTGAAAAAAGGTAGAGTATGATTGAGGCAACGTCGCCTGCCGCACCTGGCTGTGCGTCCTGCTCCTCCCGCAGTGTCCAGCCATCGTTCCTTCAACGGTATCGTGACTTCTTGTTGTCCTTCAACACCTTAGTGACCATCGCCAACGGCATCCTGCTCCTGGCCGGGGTCGTAGCGAGTTGGGTCTTTCAGGTCCCGCTACTGGCAGATGCCCTGTGGATCGCCGCCACGCTGATTGGCGGCTCTCCGATCTTCGTGCTGGCCTTTCGCGGCCTCCTGAAGCGCGACCTGACGGCAGGCGTTATGGTGAGCGTGGCCATGATCGGCGCGCTGCTCATCGGCGAGTTCAGCGCGGCTGCCCTGGTTGCCTTCATGATGATGTTCGGGGAGATGCTGGAGAATTTCACTATGGCCCGCGCCAATGATGCCTTGAAGCAGTTGGCCAGCTTGATTCCCAACGAGGTCAGGTTGCTCCGCGATGGGCAGATAGTGGTGATTCCCATTGAGCAGGTACAAATCGGGGATACTCTCCTGGTGCGCAACGGCGAGCGCGTCCCCGTGGATGGCGTCGTGACCGCCGGCCAGGCTGCCGTTGACGAGTCTACCATCACCGGTGAATCGGTCCCCGTTGACAAGCAGTCAAAAGACACCGTCTTTGCCGGAACCATGAATGTGGCCGGCACGTTGGAGATCCGGGCCCAGAAATTGGGGCGCGATACGACCCTGGGCACCATCGTCAAGCTGGTAGAAGAGGCCCAGAAGACGCAGGCTCCCGTCCAGCGTCTGGCCAATCGCTATGCTCAGTACTTGGTGCCGATCACTTTTGCCATTGCCTTCGGCGTTTACCTGCTCACGGGAGAGCTTGTGCGTGCCATCACCGTGTTGGTCGTGGTGTGCCCGTGCGCCCTGGTGCTGGCCACGCCCACGGCGCTGGCCGCGGCCATCGGCAATGCGGCCCGAAACAACGCCATTGTGAAGACCGGCGCCAGCATGGAGGCCCTGGGGAAGGTTGATGTGGTGGCCTTTGACAAGACCGGCACCCTCACCGTGGGGCGACCGCGTGTGGCCGACATCGTGTCGCTCAATACGTTGACGCCTGACCAAGTGCTTGGCTACGCCGCCTGTGCGGAGATGTTCAGTGAGCATCCGTTGGGACGGGCGATCGTCGCCGAGGCTGCTGCCCGGCGCCTATCGGTGGCCGAGCCGCAAAACCCCCAGGTTCTGACCGGGTTCGGTGTGTGCGCCAGGGATGGCGGCCAAGAGGTCATAGTGGGAAATCGGGGGCTCCTGCAATCGGCCGGCGTGGCCCTGGGCCCTGAGCTTGATGTCCGCATCACCGAACTGGAGGCGCGAGGGCATACCGTGATTCCCGTGGCTGTGGATCGGCAGATGGCTGGCCTGATCGCCCTGGCCGATGAGCTCCGTCCTCAGGCGGCACAGGTCGTCCGGGCCGTGAAGTCTGCGGGCGTGAAGACTGTCATGATCAGCGGCGACAATGCTGCCGCAGTGAGGGCCGTGGCCGGCCAGCTCGGTGTGGACGAATATCACGCGCAGGTGCTGCCGGACCAGAAGCTAGATATCATCAAGACAATGCAAGGACAGGGCCTGCGGGTTGCCTACGTTGGCGATGGCGTCAACGATGCCCCGGCGCTGGCGGTGGCGGATGCGGGAATCGCCATGGGGGTTGCCGGCGCAGACGTGGCCATAGAGACCGCTGAGATCGCCTTGATGAACGACGATATGCAGAACGTCCCCCATCTACTAGTGCTCTCTCGGGAAACGCTGAGGACTGTGCGCTTCAACGTGGCGTTCTCCATAAGCATGAATATCCTGTCTGTCCTGCTGAGCACCTTCGGCATCATTGGCCCGGCCTTTGGGGCCATGATGCACGAGCTATCGGCACTGCCGGTGTTGGCGTATTCAGCGCGTTTGGTTGCGTACAGAGGTAGCAGATAGCAGATGGATGGCTGACCGCTGACGGCTGCTACCGGATACGTGCCCGTTGCACATCATGTCTGTGTTTGGAGGGATGCTATGTCAAAAACAATCCTCATGTTGGCCACCTTTGGCCTGGAGATTGTGGAGGTAGGCGGCACGCTGGCCCTGCACGCCCAGGCCGGCGATGCGGTGTACGCCGCCGTCTTGCTTTCCCGCCCAGAGAGCCGCCCGCAAGTGCAGGAGGCCGCCAAGATGCTGGGCGTGCGCTCCGTGCAGTTCCTGGATTTCGCCTATGGCGAGGTTCAACCGGATATCCCGTCCAAGATGAAGATCGTTCGCCTCTTCCGGGAGATCCGTCCAGACATCCTGATTACTCAGGAGCCAGAGCATGCCCAATACGACTTCGACCCCGATCGTCGCCTAGCTGCGCTTCTGTACCTGGAGTCCATCGCCCTGGCCGGGCGCGACTGGCGCGTGGAGGAGTGCGGGGGACACAAGCCGTATACCATCCAGGACATCTACTTCATGTTCTGCGAGACCCCTAACTGTGTGGTGGACATTGGCACTACATTCCGTATGAAAATGCAAGCGTTGCAGGTGCTCAGCTACCAGCTTGCCTTCACAGCGCGGGTCCTAAAAGAGCGCGAGGGCGACCAGGTTCTGCGCGACATCGTGCCCAACTACGAAGAATTGAAGGCCAACGACGTGGAACTGGGCCGCGCCTTGCATCATGAGATGGAGAAGGCCAATGCCATTTACCACGGCCTCGCCGGCCATTCTGGCGCGGGGTTGGCAGAGGCCTTCCGACACCAGGGGCCATTCAAGCTCAACACGCTGCTGTAGCAGCAATTTGGAGTGCAGAAGCGCTGCTTCTGCTATCAGGTGGTGGTTCAGGACTCCTGAACCATCAAAAGATTGCCGTAACGGCAAAAAATAAAATCAGGAGGGAACAGGCCATGTTTACACCAAGACGTATTCTGGGAACACTCTCACTGTTGCTCTTGGTGGCGTTGATCGCCAGCGCCTGCACCGCCCCGGCGCCCACGCCCACGACCGCGCCGACCGTGCAGCCCACCACGCCGCCCCCGCCCAAGCTTACGGCTACGCCCACGCCCAAGCCTGTCAGCTTGCGCATGGCTATCCTGGCCGATGAGAGCACCGTCCAGCCCTACACCTACGTCCGGGGCTATCCAGGCTGGAACATGCTGACGCTGATCTACGACACCCTCTTCGTCATGGACGCGGACAACCTGCCCAAGCCGTGGGTGGCTAGGGAGGACAAGGTCAGCGCCGACGGCAAGGTCCATACCATCACGCTGCGCAACGACGTAAAGTGGCACGACGGCAAGCCTCTCACCAGCGCCGATGTGAAGTTCTCCTTTGAGTTCTACCAGAAGAACACCCACTCCCGCTGGACGCCGCCGGTGCGCAACATGACCAGCATTGAGACGCCCAACGAGACGACGGTTGTGGTCACGCTCTCTGCGCCCAATCCGGCCTTTGCCATCCAACTGATGGGCGATGTGCCCATCATCCCCAAGCACCTCTGGGAGAGCGTGACGGAGCCCAAGAAGTTTGAGAATAACATCGGCTCCGGCCCCTACAAGCTGACCGAGTACAAGCCCGAGCAATTCTATCGCTTTGTGGCCAATCCCGACTACTTCGCCGGCAGGCCGGCCGTTGACGAACTGGTGATGCCGGTCATCAAGGAGGCGGCAACCATCTTTTCCTCCCTGAAGACGGGCGAAATCCAGGCCACGGTGCGCGCCCTCGCTCCAGAGTTGGTCAAGGACTTTCAAGGCAACCCGGACCTGAAGATCCAGCGCGGGCCTGGCTACGCCGCCACCATACTCCAGTTCAACAACGAACGGGCACCCTGGAGCAAGAAAGAGGTGCGGCAGGCTGTGGCCCTGGCTATTGACACGCAGAAGCTGGTGGATACCGTGATCCTGGGTTACGGCACTCTGGGCAATCCCGGCTGGCTGCATCCGGCCTCACCCTTCCACGATCCGGCAGTTAAGGGTGAGTATAGTGCCGCCAAGGCCCAAGCACTACTTGACGGGATCGGCTATAAAGACACGGACAACGATGGCATACGGGAGGCAGCGGGCAAGAAGATGGAGAGGACGCTACTGGTCTATTCTAACAACCCGACGCGCATCCGCACGGCAGAGTTGATCGCCGCTGGTTTGAAGGAGATCGGCATCAGCCTCAAGGTGACAGCCTTGGAGCCGGCCAGCGTGGATGCCAAGGTCTGGCCGGACTTTGACGTGGCCAAGGGGCGCGACTTTGACCTGGCCATGTGGGGCTGGTCGGCGCCGATTCAGGTGAACGTCGTGCGCACGGGCGATCTGGTACATTCAGACCCCAAGATGGGCTCCATAAACATCGGCGCCTACAAGAACCCTGCCGCTGACAAGCTCGCCGAGGAATTGTTTGTCACCACCGACCCGGACAAGCAGAAGACGCTGGTGCGCCAGTTGGAGGCCCTCATTGCCCAGGAGCTGCCATTCGTCACACTGTTCTACGAAGATGGCACCTATGTCTATCGGCCCGCTGCTTACGATAAGTGGATCTATCAGAAAGGCCAGGGCATCTTCCATAAGCTGTCCTTCCTCCCTGGTGTGAAGCCGTGAGTGATGCCTGAAAGATGTTTCAATTCATCATAGGCAAGATCGGCCAGTATGCCCTGGTGCTCTTGATCGCGGTGACGTTGAATTTCATGCTGCCGCGCATGATGCCGGGCAATCCGCTGGCCCTGCTTGCCGGTGAAGAAGTAAACCTGCTCACTGCTGAGCAACGTACGCAGTTGATGGTCAGCGTTGGGCTAAACCAACCGCTGGCCATCCAATATCTGCGTTACTTGCAGAACCTGGCTCGGGGCGATCTCGGCTACTCGTATCAGAAGAATAAGCCCATTACAATGATCCTGGCCGACCGTTTGCCATGGACCCTGCTGCTCACGGGCACCAGCCTCATCCTGGCCACGCTGATCGGCGTGACCTCTGGCGCACTGGCGGCCTGGAAGCGCGGCCGGCGCAGCGATTTGGGCATGTTGGGCTTCTTCGTCTTCCTGGAGTCGCTGCCGTCCTTCTGGGTGGGCATGCTCCTGGTCTCACTCTTCGCTGTCCAGTGGCCCCTCTTCCCTACCTTTGGCGCGGTAACGCCGTGGGTTACGCTGACGGGGTGGGCTCGCACCGCCGATATCCTGCGTCATCTAGCCCTCCCCGTGACCACGCTCACCATCGTCAGCGTCCCCGGCACCTTCTTGGTAGCGCGCTACTCCACCTTGGCTGTGCTTGGCGAGGACTTTATCATGGTGGCGCGCGCCAAGGGGCTCTCCGAGCGGCGCGTGCTCTTTGGCCACGTGGTGCGTAATGCCCTGCTGCCCGTGGCTACGATCTTCACCCTCAATCTGGCCTTTGCCTTTGGCGGCGCCACAGTAGTGGAGACGGTCTTCTCCTATCCGGGCATCGGACGCTTGATCTACGAAGCGGTGCTGAACCGCGATTATCCTGTGCTGCAAGCGGCCTTTCTCATGATTACGGTGATGGTCATCGCCGCCAATATCCTGGCAGATATGGTTTACCCGTTGCTTGACCCGCGGGTACGGCAGGGGCAGGCCCGCGTGGGAGGAGGCAGGCCATGATCTGGGCCTCGGTAAAGCGTCATCCGCTGGGGATCATCGGCCTGGGGTTCCTGGCCCTCATGTTCATCTTGGCCGTGGGCGCCAACTGGCTCGCGCCGTACGATCCCACCAAACTGTCGGGCAAGCCCTTTGAGCCGCCTGGCAGCGCACATCTGTTGGGAACCAACGATATAGGCCAGGATATCTTGAGCGAGCTCATCTTTGGCACCCGCATCTCCTTGCTCTTTGGGGTGTTGGCCGCCGCCATCGCTATGGTGATCGGCACAGCAGTGGGCCTGGTGGCGGGCTACTATCGGGGGGTGCTGGGGAGCGTGCTCATGCGCCTGGTGGACGTGGTGCTCATTATCCCTTTCGTGCCCCTGATGGTGTTGTTGGCTGCATACCTGGGGCAGAACATCTGGAATCTAGTGGCGGTCATCGGTTTGCTCGTCTGGGCGCGGCCGGCCAGAGTGATCCGCTCCCAGGTCCTCTCCCTGACCGAACGCGATTACGTTACGGCGGCGCGGGCCATAGGCGCACGGGATCGTCACATCCTGATCCGGCACATCTTGCCCGGCGTGTTATCCCTGTCCTTGGCGCAATTCGTCCTGGCCACGAGCAGTTCCATTTTGCTGGAGGCCGCCCTGAGTTTTCTGGGGCTGGGCGATCCAACGCACAAGAGCTGGGGCACGGTGTTATACTATGCGCAGGTACGCAATGCCTTCCTGAGCGGGGCGTGGTTGTGGTGGGTATTGCCACCTGGTTTGATGATTACAGCCTCCGTCCTGGGCTTCGCGCTCCTGGGATTTTCCCTGGAGGAAGCGTTGAATCCCCGCCTGAAGCTCAACCGATGAACCTCTTTAAGGAGTGCTCGAGGTCCAGAAACGCCTGGTCAAAGTTGCCTGTCTGGACGGCATCAACCATGCAACCTTTGATATGATCCTCCAGGATGATACGCCCCACATTGTCCAGCGCCGAGCGGATGGCCGCGATTTGCACCAGCACGTCGGGACACGGCGTATCCGTTTCCACCATCCGTCTCACGGCCCGAACATGGCCCTCAATACGGGCCAGGCGGTTGATGGTGCTTTGGTATCGCTCATGGCGGCTGCTGTCTGCTTCCATCGTTTCCTCCCCCTGTGTGCACGGGCGCATGAATGGAACAGCGCCTCTTCGCTCCAGTCGGTCCCTTTATCCCCGGCTATCCTCACTATCACAGGCCCTCTGCTCCTCGCCGATGTATAATACAACAATAGCTGGCCTCTGTCTATAGCCCGCCTCCTTGGGTAGGGCCCTGTCAAAGTCAGCATCGCGTCATTGCGAGCGCAGCGAAGCAATCTCTCTCATGGCGCAACAGTGAGATTGCTTCGCCCTGCGGGGCTCGCAATGACACTTGGACGGACTTTGACAGGGCCCTATCCTTGGGTGATACCCACTAGTCTTTGCAACCGAATGCTGTTGTCTCCGAGTTGCTGACACTTTTGCGTTATCCCCGGATGTCGGGCTCCCTACCCCTTTGCTTTTTGGTCATAATCTGCTATAATTATCGCGGGTGAGCTTGTCAGCCGAATGGCGCACTCACCTGAATTACAGAATATTTACTAGGAGTGGCGTTACCGTGCCATTGCGGGCTGCGCCATCCCTGGTCAGGCGGCGTTAACCCGCGGAGGAAATAGACATGAAAGATGGCAGATGGCGTAATGGATTTGTGTGGCTGCTCATCCTGGCGGCCACAGGGTTACTCCTGTTCAACACGCTCCCGTCCATGCGCAGCAGCGGCCCACGCACCGAGGTGACCAACATCTCCAATGTAGCGACCCTGGTCAAGCAGGGACTGGTGAAGCAGGTCACCCTGAGCGAGAACAGCCTGCTCGTAGACCGCACCGATAACGACCTCAAACTGCTCGTCCATATGTCCCAAAACACCAGCCTCAAGGACGTACGCGATCTCTTGAAGGACGAGGGCGTCGGCGAGAGCCAGATGCCCCCCATCGTGGTAGAGTCCGGCGGCTGGTTGAATGAGCTCCCCAGCCTTCTGTTCAGCTTGCTGCCGGTAGTTCTCCTCTTTGCGGTCATGCTCTTCTTCTTGCGCCAGGCGCAGGGGGCCAACAGCCAGGCTATGTCTTTTGGCAAGAGCCGGGCCAAGCTGTTCATGAGCAACAAGCCCCCGGTGACCTTCGTGGACGTGGCGGGCGAGGAGGAGGCCAAGCAGGAACTGCAAGAGGTAGTGGAGTTCCTGAAGTACCCGGACAAGTTCACGGCCCTGGGGGCGCGCATCCCCAAGGGGGTGCTGCTCATCGGCCCGCCAGGTGTGGGCAAGACCCTGCTGGCGCGGGCCGTGGCCGGCGAAGCCGGGGTGCCGTTCTTCAGCATCTCCGGTTCGGAGTTCGTGGAGATGTTTGTGGGGGTTGGGGCGTCGCGGGTGCGGGATCTCTTCGATCAAGCCAAACGCAACTCGCCCTGCATCGTCTTCATCGACGAGCTGGATGCCGTCGGCCGCCACCGCGGCGCCGGCCTGGGGGGCAGCCACGACGAGCGGGAGCAGACCCTCAACCAGATCCTGGTGGAGATGGATGGCTTTGACACCAATGTGAATGTTATAATTTTGGCAGCCACAAATCGTCCGGATATTTTGGACCCGGCGCTGCTGCGCCCCGGACGTTTTGATCGGCAGGTGATCCTGGATCGGCCCGACGTGGCCGGGCGCAAGGCCATCCTGGAGGTGCACATCAAGGGCAAGCCCCTGGAATCGGACGTGAACATGGAGGACCTGGCGCGCCAGACGCCGGGCTTCTCCGGGGCCGATCTGGCCAACCTGGTCAACGAAGCGGCCATCCTGGCCGGCCGGCGCAGCAAGAAAACCATCGGTCGCGCCGAGCTGCAGGAAGCAGTGGAGCGGGTCATCGCTGGACCGGAGAAGAAGAGCCGGGTGATCTCGGAGAAAGAGAAGCAGATCGTGGCCTACCACGAGGCTGGCCATGCCCTGGTCATGCACCTGCTGCCCAACACCGATCCGGTGCACAAGATCAGCATCGTCTCCCGCGGCCTGGCCCTGGGCTACACCATGCCCCTGCCGGCCGAGGATCGCCATCTTCTGTCCAAGGCCAAATTCATGGACGATCTGGCCGGTCTGATGGGCGGCCGGGTGGCCGAGGAAATCGTCTTTGGCGATGTCACCACCGGCGCTCAGAATGACCTGGAAAACGCTACCCGCATCGCCCGGCAGATGGTGTGCGAGTACGGCATGAGCGAGCGGCTGGGGCCGCGCACCTTCGGCCGGCGTGAGGAACTGGTCTTCCTGGGCCGGGAGATCTCCGAGCAGCGGAACTACAGCGAGGAAGTGGCACAGACCATTGACCAGGAGGTGCGGCAGCTCATTGATACGGCGCATGACAAAGCCAGGCGCATCCTCACCGAGCACAAAGGCAAGCTCGACCAGATCGCCCGGCGGCTGATTAGGGATGAGACCATCGAAGGGCCAACCTTGAACGCCCTGTTCGCCGAGGAGCCGGCCGCCCTACCGGCTCCTCAGCCCACGCCCGCGCCGGTGGCGGCGTAGGGAAGATTAGCGAGTTATAACCCATGGACGTAATATATCGGCTTCAAGGCGTCGAATTTGAATGGGAGGGGAATAAGGCGCGGCGCAACGTAGAAAAGCATGGTGTTACTTTTGAAGAGGCAGCAGAGGTATTTTTCGACCCCTTCTACCAGAGAGGTGACGCTTCCGTTAATAGCGAACAGCGCGATTTCATCATCGGATACTCGTTGTACCCACGTCTCCTACTGGTAGTCTACACTAAACTCGGCGAGCGGACACGCCTCATTTCCGCTCGCCCTGTCACACGCTTTGAGAGGAGACTGTATGAAGAAGCTTGAAGAAGAGTTCGAGGTCCATATCCGCCCACGTGCGGTAGAAACAATACCCATCCAGATACCAAAGGACACCCTGGCTGCGCTCCAGGAGGTAGCCGCTAGCCGAGATATGTCCTATCAGGCCTTGCTTAAGTTCTACATTGGGCAAGGGTTGCGCCAGGACTTAGCCAAACTGTTCTCCGACCGCGTGCTGGAAACAACCGCTCAAGTTCTCACACGGCACATCCAGTCGGCAGAACAAGTCTCGGCGATTATGCGGGAGATTCGGGTGAAGACAGCCGTCTAAGCCCAAAATAGATGCAGGCTGAAGACGCACGAACGAAAAGCAATTCTCCAGTTGACTAAACAACTCACTCCTGATTGCAAGCAAAGAGGTGATGTGAGTCCAATCGCGGCTATTTTGTGTGACCTGGGCGACGTGTTGGTGGACGAAGAGACCCAGGTCTGGGATGAAGAGACCGGTCTGGTGCTGCGGGCAGAGTTGGTGCCAGGCATGTTGGCGGTCCTGCGGCAGCTCAAGGCTCGTGGTTACCGCTTAGGCGCCGTGTCCGATGGTCAGGTAGAAGGGGCACGGCGCATTCTGCGCCAGCACAAGCTGGAGCAGGGGCTGTTTGACACCATCGTCATCTCCGAAGCGGTGGGGGTGCAGAAGCCCGACCGGCGTATGTTCCAGGCCGCCCTGGAGGCCCTGGGCGTTGCCCCCGCCGATTACAGCCGCGTGCTCATGGTGGGCAACAACCTGGCCCGGGACGTGCTGGGGGCCAACGACACCGGCCTGACCTCCGTCTGGTTCCACTGGAACGATCGCTACCCCACGCAGCCCGACGACGCCCTGGAGACGCCGGCCTACACCGTCACCTCGCCGGCCGAGCTGCTGGCCCTGGTGGAGCGGCTGGAGTCGGCCTTCGCCGGCGCCAGTCTGCCGGCAGTCGCCCCGGAGCCCGCCGACCTCGACCTGGCAGCACGCTACGCCCCTATAATCCTCCTCGATGAAGCCGAGCCTTTCCCACCGGTCGCCGTGGGCTACACCATCTTCCGCCAGCCCGCCGCCTCGCCCTCCTTCCTCCGTCGCCTGGAACGCGCCGCGGGCGATGTGCCGCCCTGGGCCACGGCCATCGAGTACGCCGTGTGGTCGGACTGGGACATCGGCCACCTGTACGAGCTGGAGCACGTGTGGACATACGTGGGCAATGACGGTAATGTGGCCTGGGTAGAGGCGAGCTGGCACGGCTGGCAGAACGCCATGACCCTGGCCGATGGGCGCATCCCGCTGGAGGGCGGGCACCCGTTGGTCTACTCACAGCCGGGCAAGCACGCCTTCGCCCCCACGCCCGCCTGGTACGAGGAAATCAAGGACAAGGCTATTGAGGAATGCGGCCCCGCGGCAGGCAAAGATGGGCTGCTGGTGGTACCGCTTTTTGCTGGCCAGCTCCCCAAGCCGCCGGAGGCCGATGTGCTGGCGGCGCGTTACCTGCGGGCGCGGGCTTTCACCCCCACCTTTCGCTTCAACCGGCGATTTGCCATTTCAGCGGACATCCTGCTGCCCTGGCCGGCCCTGGCAGCCTGGATCCCGCCGCGCATCGCCTGGTGGCTGGAGCAGTTGCGGAACATGAAACCCTGCGGGGCGGAGCCCCTCAGGGCGAAGTCTGAGACGTGAAAGACGAAACTGTCCTCTACCACATATCCCTGGCCCCGGAAAATCAAGCCCTGCTGCAACGTCTGGCCCTGGGCAGCAGCGTGGATCGCCCACGCCTGGAGCTGCGCCTCCGGGCCGAAGAGCTGTCCCTGGTACAGGGCTTCGACGTCCTCCTGGCCCCCCACACCGTGCGCTTCACGCCCTTCCCCTACCAGTTGGAGACGGCCGCCGCCGTGCTGCGTCGCTTCCGCGGCCGGGCCATCCTGGGCGACGAGGTGGGCCTGGGCAAGACCATCGAGGCTGGCCTGGTGCTGAAGGAGTACCTGCTGCGCGGCCTGGTACAGCGTATCCTCATCGTAACCCCGCCGGCCCTGGTGAAGCAATGGCAGGAGGAGCTCGCCCAGAAGTTCGGCCTGGACTTTACTACCCACGAGGATGAGGCCTTTCGCGACCGGGGGGCCGAGGCTTGGGCCGTCTATCCCCAGGTCATCGCCTCCCTGGCCACCGCCCGTCGCGAGCCCCATAGTCGCGCCATCCGCGACGTTGACTACGACCTGATCATCGTGGACGAGGCTCATCACCTGAAGAGCCGCCAGACCCAGGGCTGGCAGTTCGTCAACGACCTCAAGACCCGCTACGTCCTTCTCCTCACAGCCACGCCGGTGCAGAACAACCTGGAGGAGCTGTACAACCTGGTCACCCTGCTCCAGCCGGGCCAGCTCAAGACCAGCCGGGACTTCAAAAAGGAGTTCGTCACCAGGGGCGATCCCCGCCTGCCCCGCAATCGCCTCAAGCTGCGGGAACTTCTGGCCGACGTGATGATCCGCAACACCCGCGCCGGCGTCCACCTGGGGCTGCCCAAGCGCCAGGCTGTCACCGTCAAGCTGCAACTCACGCCGCCGGAGGCCGCCTTCTACCACGAGGTAGGCGACTTTGTGCGCCAGACCATGGCCCAGACCGCCGGTCGCAGCCGTACCCTCAGCCGCCTGGCCCTGCAGACCCTACTCATGGAGGCCGGCAGCTCGCCCTTTGCCACTGTGCCCACCCTGCAGCGCATGGCCGTCTCGCTGGGCGATGCCCATCCAGCCCACGCCGCTCACCTGCGGGAACTGGCGCACGCCGGGCGGGAGATCGCCGACAGTGCCAAGGCCATGGCTTTGTTGAAGCTGCTCCACGCCCTGCCCCCAGGCCCGGAGGACAAGGTCATCATTTTTAGCAAGTATTTAGAGACCCTGCACTACCTGACCGCCCTGTTGCGCCAGGCTGGCTGGGACCCGGCGGTCTACCACGGTAGTCTGCCTTCCCCGGAGAAGGACGCCGTCATCGCCGATTTCCACGCTAATCGCTGGCTGCTGCTCTGCACCGAGGCCGCCGGTGAGGGCCGCAACCTGCAGTTCTGCCACACCATGATCAACTACGACCTGCCCTGGAACCCCCTGCGCATCGAGCAGCGGGTCGGTCGCCTGCACCGTATCGGCCAGGAGCACGAGGTGACCATCTACAACCTGGCCGCCCAGGACACTCTGGAGGCCGAGCTGCTGCACATCCTGGATCAGAAGATTAGCATGTTTGAGCTGGTCATTGGCGAGATGGACATGATCCTGGGCAACCTGGCCGATGAGCGCGAGTTTGAGGACATTCTCCTGGATTTGTACGTGCAGTCGCCCACGCCGGAGGACGTGAAGGCCCGCATGGCCGATTTGGGCGAGGCTCTGGCGCAGGCTCGCCAGGTGTACCTACAGACCAAAGCCTACGATGAAACCCTGTTTGGGGAAGAATTCCGCGTTGACCGATGAGACGTGTTGCGTGTTTCGTGTTCCGTCTGGCACGACAAAACGGAACACGCAACACGCAATACGCTCTACTGCATGACTGAAGACAGCGCCTTTTCTGAATTACGCCGCTTCCTGGTAGACGGCTTGCCCACTCTGGGCGCCCTGGCGGACCTGCCACGCCACGACCTGGTGGAGTTATTACTGCCCGAGGACATGGCTACCAGCCTGGGCACGCCCGGCTTTTTGCGCCTGGCCCTGACCCCGGAGACGGCCAAAGCCACCGCCGAGGCCACTTATCTGGCCTACGGTAGCGACCTGCTGGATCGCCTGATCGCCCTGGCCCGTTCCGGCGAGCACGTTGGTCGCTGGTACGTCACCGGCCTCGCCCAGCCGGTGAAGAACCTGCGCCAGGAGCTGACCAGGCGCGTCAAGTTCTCCAACGCCTGGCTCAATCCAACCATCCAGCAAGACGAGTTGCAATACCACTACGCCGTGGCCTTCTGGTTTCGGGTGATCTACCTCTCTCACGAGAAGCGCGAAGCGTTACACAGCATCGCCCTGGATCTGCACACCGGACGCCGGGTCAACCTGCCCGCGCTCCTGCTGGAGACCCTGGATCAGGAAGGCAACCCCACCACAGCGGTCGCCCCCTTCTGGACGCCAGCCACTGCCTCCGCCCCCCTTGACCTGGCCGCGGCCCTCACCCTGGCCCAGGAGCGCGCCGCCATCCTCCTGCCGCACGACCTGGCCGATACCCTGTCCACGGCCAGCCAGCGCGCCGCCCGTCGCCTGGAGGAGGCCCAGGCTCGCCTGAACGTGTTTTATGACGATTTAAGCAAGACCCTGGAGCGGCGCCGTCAGCGGGCAGAAGACGAAGAAAGAGGAGCCGCCCTGGCCGCCAAGATCGAGGCAGTGCAGGCCGAGCGACAAAAGAAGCTCGCCGAGGCGGAGGAGCAACATCGCCTGCGCGTGACCCTGCGTCTGGTGGCGGCGGCGCTCATCGCCCGGCCCATGATGACTACCCAGGTCTACGTGGAGAATCGCTTTGCCAAGGTGGCGCTGCCCATCGCCTGGGACCCGGTAGCCAAGGACCTCAGCCTGCCCGTCTGCCAGGTGTGCGGGCAGCCGACGGATCGCCTGCACCTGTGCGCCGCCGGCCACCTGGTCTGCCCCGACGATGCCCTGCACTGTAGCGCCTGCACCCGGGAACTCTGTCGGTCCTGCGGCGTGGCCACCTGCGTGGTCTGCCACCAGCCGCTTTGCGCTCGCCACCAGATGGTCTGCCCCACCTGCGGCCAGATCACCTGTCAGGAGCACCAGGAGCAGTGTCATAAGCCTGCGCCGGTGGAGCAGAGGAGCAAGGAGGCGGAGGAGCAAAGGGGCAAAGAAGCCAAGGAGCAGGCAAGAAAGGAAGACGCTGAGGCACGGAGACGCCAGGAAGAGGGGAAAAAGATCACCCCTGCTCCCAAGCCCCGGCGCACCTCGGCACAGAGAGCACCCAAGCCGGCCGCGCCGTCGTATCCTCGTCTGGAGACCTTCCAGCAGACGCCTGGCTACCGGAAGTCCTTCCCCATGGAAATCTCCAACCAGGTCTACTGGTTCCAACAAGAGCGGCAGGATCATCCCAACGACTACGCCAGTCTGCAAGACCCCCTGGCCCAGAGCGTGCGCCAGGCAGCCTCCTGGGAGGCTTTGTGCCGCCTGCTGCCTCGCTTGCCGGGTGGGCCGCACATAGACCTGTGGGCGCGGCAACTCGCCAGCCTGGGGCCAGAGGCCATCCCCCGCCTCCTGCGGGACATGGATCGCCTGGAAGATACCTTCTCTTTGAGCACGATCTGCATCGGCCTGAGCACCTTGGACAAGAAGGCTTTGCCTGCTCTCCTGGCCGCGCTCCCCACCACTTCCATGTTCACCCGCTCCCTGATAGAGATCGTCCTGGGCCAGTGGTCGGCGGCCCAGGGTGTGCCCCAGGTAGGGGACGAGATGTGGGCCTTCTACGAGCTGGTGAAGAATTACCGCAAGGGCATTAACGCCGACTTTCACCTGTCCGCGCTCATCGGCATGGTCAACTGGCAACATCCCAGGGTGGAAGAAGCGTTGGCCCACGTCCTGGAGGGCAAGCCCAACCTGGATATGCTGGAGGCTCTGCGCCTTATGGCTTTCAGCGGCAAGGAGGCCCTGGCCGTAGCTCTGGCTCGCTTCCTGCTACGCGCCCCAGGCGATTGGGAGACGCCGGCTCGTTATGCCCTGGCCCACATCGTATATCGCTATGGGCAGCAGGTGCTGTCTGCGCTACCAGCAGATCGTGATTGGCAAGGCGACCTGCTAAAGCTGGCGCCTCTGTCTACTTATTACTGGGGCTGGCAAGGGTAGAACGGCCCAGATGGTATCCGCCGGGGTACAATTGCGCCGCCTCCTCAGTTGACAAATTCGGTGGAATACGCGATAATCAGGGCCGTTGTGAAAATACTCTACAGCTTACCAAAGCTTGTGCTCAGCAACGCAGGTGCTCCTCATCTGTCTCAGCTCATGGGCGATGGCGGGCTGAGGGGCGTCCCTCAGCCCGCTTCATCATGGCCGGCTCGGCAAGGTAACGACGAAAGCGGATGGGCACGGGAATAAAAACTCTGCGTCGCTCCGCGTTAATCAGCGTTCCATACCTTGACATTGTTAGATTTCAACTGTCCTTGCGAGGAGCATCCCTTTGCGCGGCTTAGGGCAGGCTCTGAGCGGAGCTAAGGGATGCGACGAAGCCCCGATACATTACCGGAACTGTAAGTATCGGGGCGAAGCAATCTCCCTCATAGCGCAACAAAGAGATTGCTTCGCTGCGCTCGCAATGACCAATTTAACAATGTCAAGATACTCTTCCCCTACAACAGGGCCCTGTCAAAGTCATTTGGGTCTGGCTAAAACCAGTTGAAGACCTAATGTGATGAGTCAGCAGTGTTGGTTTTCCACGATGATTTGCTGAGAAAGCCAAGACCTTGTCGCTGATTATGCCTATTTATAGCAGAAATCATATTTCTTGATACACCAGGCAGGCTCAAAAGCCTCAGCAAACATTTGCCAGGGCAACCACTCGGCCTTGAACTGGCGGCTTGAGATGAATCTCAACTCATTTTAGCCAGACCCAAGTCATTTTGGGGGTCATTGCGAGGAGCATCCCTTCGCCAGCCTGAACGCAGTGAGGGGGCGGCGAAGGGATGCGACGAAGCCCCGATACATTACCGGAACTGTAAGTATCGGGGCGAAGCAATCTCCCTCGTTGCGCAACAAAGAGATTGCTTCGCTTCGCTCGCAATGACGCGATGCTGACTTTGACAGGGCCCTACCCCTACAAGGAGGCTTTGCAGACATGACCCAACAACGGCGTTGGCAGACGCTCGGAATTGGCATTGCCCTGCTGGCGACGGTTTTGCTCTGCCTGCTCGTCATAGGAACACCGTCGCCACGCCGCGTCTTGGCGGCAAGCGCTGTGCAAGCCGACAACGCGGCCTGTCTCACCTGTCACAGCAACAAAGACCTGAACAAAACCTTGCCCAGCGGGGAAATTATCTCGCTCTTCATAGACGAGAAGAAATTCCAGGCCGCAGTACACGGCAAGGCCACCTGCCAGAGCTGCCACACCGACATTACCGGCTACCCCCATCCCGCCTTCGTGGTCTCGGATCGTCGTGACGCCGTCTTGAAGCTGTACACCAACTGCCGCCAATGCCATCAGGAGCAGTATACCAAAACCCTGGACAGCATACACGCCAAGGCTATGGCCGCTGGCGAACGCTACGCCCCGGTGTGCACGGACTGCCATACGGCGCACGAGGTCACGTCCCCCCATACACCGCGCACGCACATCACCCAAACTTGCGAGAAGTGCCACAGCCCCATCTATAATGAGTACAAGAACAGCATCCACGGCGCGGCTCTGATTGGCGAAGGCAACCCGGATGTGCCCACCTGTGTGGACTGCCACGGGGTGCACAACGTGGGCGACCCGAGGACGGCGGCCTTCCGCCTGAAGTCGCCGGAAATCTGCGCCAAGTGCCACACCGATAAGAAGATCATGGCCAAATACAAGCTCTCCACCAACGTGCTCAACACCTACGTGGCCGACTTCCACGGCACGACCATCAGCATCTTTGAAAAGCAATCGCCGGATGCGCCCAGCAATAAGGCCGTCTGTTACGATTGTCACGGCATTCACAACATCCTGCAGATTGACGATCCGCATTCTACCGTTTTCAAGCAGAATCTGCTGAAGACCTGTGAGCAGTGCCACCCTGACGCCACGACGAATTCGTTCGTCGGTTCGTGGATGAGCCACTACGATGCCAGCGCCACGAAATATCCCCTGGTGTATTACATCAACCTGTTCTACAAAATCCTGATCCCGGCCGTCATCGGCGCTATGCTGATCTTCATCGGTATTGATGCCATGAGCCGATTGGTTGGCCGCTTTGGTAGGAGGCCCACCCGCCATGACGAAGGCTAAAAATGAACCCCGCGGCTACGTACGTTTCACGCTCCCGCAGATAGTTCAACACTATGCCCTGCTACTTTCCTTCGCTCTGCTCGCCTTGACTGGCCTGCCGCAGAAGTTTGCCGGCGACGCCTGGGCCGAACGGTTGATCGCCCTCATGGGGGGCATCGAAATCACGCGCCTGATTCACCACGTCGCGGCCATCGTCCTGGCCATAATGGCTATCTTGCACGGGATAGAGATCTTCTACAAGGTCTTCGTCCTGCGTATCCGCTGGTCCATCTTCCCGGAAATGCAGGACGTGTGGGATGCGCTCAATACCATGCTCTACAATCTCGGCTTGAGGAAAGAGCAGCCTAAGTTCGACCGTTACTCCTTTGAGCAGAAGTTTGAGTACTGGGCTCTCATTTGGGGCACTATCGTCATGGGCATCACCGGCTTCATGCTCTGGAACCCCATCCGTACCTCGCAAATCATGTCCGGCGAGATCATCCCCGCCGCCAAAGCCGCCCACGGCGCGGAGGCCATCCTCGCTGTTCTGGCTATCCTGATCTGGCACACTTACAACGTGCACATCAAAACCTTCAACAAATCCATCTTCACCGGCCGCCTGACTGACCACCAAATGGCCGAGGAGCATGGCGCGGAATTGGAGCGCCTGCGCCGCGGCTACGTAGAGGTGCGGCCTGCACCGCAGGTGATTGCACGGCGCCAACGCTCGTTTATACCCGTAGCCGCCGTTATCACCATCGTGCTCGTCGCTGCGGTGTACTACTTCTTCACCTCGTACGAGAAGACGGCGATCACCACTCTGCCGCGCCGCACGCCAGTGCCCGTATTCGTCCGGCCCACGGCCATACCGCCTCTAATCGTTGGCACCACGCCCGCCGCTCCGGTGGCTAAAGTCCTGCCCGCCAGTCACGTCGGCCGCACTACCTGTAACGTCTGCCATGCTACTGGCACCGCCGGCCCCAAGAATCCAGCCGATCACGCCGGCCGCGAGGATAACACCTGCCTGGCCTGCCACAAGATGCCCGCTGCCCCGGCAGCAACGACGCCGGCGCCCACGCGGGCGGTGTTGCCTACTGCCACGCCAGCGGTGACGCCTACTCCCGTAGCCGTGACTACACCGGCGGTGACACCTACTCCTGTAGCAGTAGCCACACCGGCGACCACACCAACGGCCGCGGCCGCCAAGCCGCTACCAGCGTCCCACGCCGGCCGCACTACCTGCAACGTCTGCCACGCTACTGGCGCCGCCGGCCCCAAGAATCCAGCCGATCACGCTGGCCGCGAGGACAATACCTGCCTGGCGTGCCACAAATAAACGTCGGGGCGAAGCATTCTCTCGACAGAGAGTGCTTCGCCCCGACAAGAATTGGGCCCAAAATCCTTCCTTTTTGGCCGGTTTTGTGTTATAATAGCCCCACGCTGATTTGAGATTGCAGATTGCAGATTTTAGACTATGTTGCAGTAATCTCTAATCTCTAATCTCTAATCTCCAATCTCCAATCTCTTATCTCCACCCTGACGGAGGGAAAACTTTGCTGCCATCCTACGGCGTCATCGGCGTGTTTGCCATCGTGGCTATTCTCTTCCCCCTGGTGGCCCTGTCCATCGCCTGGCTGGTCCGGCCCAAGAAACCCACCCCTCTCAAAAAATCCACCTACGAATGTGGCATGGAGACCTTTGGCGACACCTGGGTACAGTTTCGTGTCCAGTACTACCTCTACGCCCTGGTGTTCGTCCTGTTCGACATTGAGACGGTCTTCCTGCTCCCCTGGGCGGTGGTCTACAACCAGCTTGGCCTCTTCGCCCTGGCCGAGATGCTGCTGTTCATCACCCTGCTGGTGGTGGGGCTGGTGTACGCCTGGCGCAAGGGGGCGCTGGAGTGGCTGTAGGGGATTGGCGATTTCCGATTTTAGATTTTCGATTGCAGGTTTAGCTGCAATCTGCAATTTGAAATCTGCAATAGGTAAGGAAGCCGAGTATGCTTGATGCCATCCGCAATCTGTGGAGCTTGATCTATAATCTCTTCCCCAACCTGGCGCAGGCGCTGGCCGCCTTCCTACGCGGGACGGGCCTGCCCGGCTGGGGTGTGGACCTGCTCATGGCGCTGCTCAGCGCCCTGGTCGTGGTCATCTCTGTGCTGCTGGGGATGCTGGGGATGACCCTGATGGAGCGCAAGGTGATGGGGCGGATGCAGAACCGCCTGGGCCCCAACCGCGTGGGGCCGCTGGGGTTGCTGCAACCCATTGCCGATGCGATTAAGTTCCTGATCAAAGAGGACATCGTCCCTACCAACGCCGACCGCTGGGTGCACACCCTGGCCCCCATCGTGGCGGCGATCCCGGCCGTGCTGGTCTACGCCGTCATCCCCTTCGGCAAGGGCATGGCCGCCGCCGACCTGAACATCGGCGTGCTCTACATCCTGGCTGTGTCTTCGATAACCACGATCGGCATCGTCATGGCGGGGTGGGCCTCCAACAACAAGTACAGCCTGCTCGGCGGGATGCGCGCCGCGGCCCAGATCATCAGCTACGAGGTGCCGCTGGTGCTGTCCATGCTGGTGGCGGTGATGCTGGCCGGCTCCCTGTCGCTAGGCAAGATCGTGGAGGCGCAGGGCGGCCTGCTGGGCATCTTGGGCTGGAACGTCTTCCGTGTCCCCTTCGGGACGCTGGCCTTCCTGACCTACATGATCTGCGCCGTGGCCGAGCTCAACCGCACGCCCTTCGACCTGCCAGAGGGCGAGTCGGAGATTGTGACCGGCTACATCACGGAGTACAGCGGCTTGAAATGGGGCCTCTTCTACCTGGGCGAGTATTTCAACGCCATCGCCGTTAGCGCCATCGCCACCACGCTCTTCCTGGGCGGCTGGCAGGGGCCGATCCTGCCGCCGTACGTCTGGTTCCTGGGCAAGGTGCTGGTCATCGTCTTTATCCTGATCTGGCTGCGTTCCACCCTGCCCCGCTTCCGGGTGGATCAGCTTATGGGCTTTGCCTGGAAGGTCGTGCTGCCCATTGCCCTGGTCAACATCTTCGTCACCGGGGCGGCGATCACGTTGTGGCAGGCGTTTGTGAAGTAGGTGCCGGACGCGAGAACTTGTTCTCGCCTGGGCCACAACAAGTTGTGGCGTCCATCTGTGCAAGGAGTTTTCATGGCTGAACCGGCGGTTTATGCGGCTTTCTTTATTCTGGCGGCGGTGACGCTGGGCGGGGCGATCGCCGTGGTCACGGCGCGCAACATCCTGCACAGCGCCCTGTTCCTGGCGCTGGTCTTCGTTAGCGTGGCCGGGCTGTACGTCCTGCTGGAAGCGCCCTTCCTGGCCGCCGTGCAGATCCTGATCTACGTGGGCGCCATCATCGTGCTGATCCTTTTTGCCCTGATGCTCACGCGACGCATCACCGGCGAGCGCGTCCGCCAGACCAACGCCCAGGCCTTGCCGGCCGCTCTGGCCGCCCTGGCGCTGCTGGCCGTGCTGGGCGGGCTGGTGGCCACCTTCGCCTGGCGGGTGAGCACGGAGAGCCCGCCGCCCAACACCGTGCCGCTTCTGGGCGAGGCGCTGATGCGCACCTACATGCTGCCCTTCGAGGTAGCCGGCGTTGTCCTCCTCGTCGCCCTGGTGGGGGCGATCATCCTGGCCAAAGAGAGATGAAGCCATGATTCCACTGTACTGGTATCTGCTTCTGGCCGTGGCTTTGTTCTGCATCGGCGTGTACGGCGTGCTCAGCCGGCGCAACGCCGTGGGCATCCTCATGGGCATCGAGCTGATGCTCAACGCCGTGAACATCAACTTCCTCGCCTTCTCCCGCTACATCACGCCGGCGCTGCTTACCGGGCAGATCGTCGCCATCTTCGTGATTACCATTGCCGCGGCGGAGGCGGCGGTGGGCCTGGCCATCGTCATTGCCATCTACCGCAGCCGCAGCACCGTCAACGCCGACGAGATTGACCTGATGAAGTGGTAGGCCAATTGCCGATTTTCGATTGACGATTGTAGATTGTAGATTTACGATCTGACAGCCGCAAATCGAAAATCGGCAATCGGCAATCGAAAATCATCGTCGAGGTGTAACTTGCTGGATTACGCCTGGTTGATTCCAGTGTTGCCCCTGGTGGCTTTTGCCATCATTGTTCTGTTCATCAATCGCTGGAAGGCCTGGTCGGCCCGCCTGGCCGTGGTGGCCATGGGCCTCTCCATGCTCCTGTCCCTGGGCGTGCTGGCCACGCTCCTGACCTCGGCCGTCGTTGACCCCGAGCACCCCTTCGAGCGGGCCTTCAACTGGCTGCCCACGGGCGAGACCGTGCTCAAGATGGGCTACCTGATTGACCCTTTGACGGCGGTGATGCTCATCGTGGTCACGGTGGTGGGCTTCTGCATCTTCGTCTTCTCGCTGGGGTACATGGCCGAGGACCCACGCTACAGCCGCTTTTTTGCCTACCTGTCCCTATTCGCTGGCTCCATGCTCAGCTTGGTGCTGGCCAACAACCTGCTCCTACTGTACATCTCCTGGGAGATGGTGGGCCTGTGCTCCTACCTGCTCATCGGCTTCTGGTTTGAGAAGAAGACCGCCGCCGATGCGGCTAAGAAGGCTTTTATCGTCACCCGCCTCGGCGACGTGGGGCTGTTCATCGGCCTGCTGATCCTGTACTCGCAGACCGGGCACGTGGACTTTAGCGGCGTCTTCCACGCCGTCGAGGGCATCGCCCACAGCAATCCCACGCTGGTGACGCTGGTGGGGCTGCTCATCTTCGCCGGGGCGGTGGGCAAGTCGGCCCAGTTCCCGCTGCACGTCTGGCTGCCAGATGCGATGGAGGGCCCCACGCCGGTGAGCGCCCTCATCCATGCCGCCACGATGGTGGCCGCCGGCGTCTACCTGGTCGGTCGCACCTACCCCATCTTCCACGCCATCGAAGGCTCGGCGAGTTTGACGACTGTAGCCTGGATCGGGGCGATCACGGCCATCATGGCCGCCAGCATCGGCGTGGCCATGAATCGCGCCAAGCGCATCCTGGCCTACTCCACGATCAGCCAACTGGGGTACATGATGATCGGCCTGGGGGTAGGGGGCGTCATGGTGGGCATTTTCCACCTGATGACCCACGCCTTCTTCAAGGCCCTGCTCTTCCTGGGCGCCGGCAGCATGATGCACGGCAGCGGGGAGCACGCCGACCTGAATATCTGGCGGTCGGGCGGGCTGCGCAAGCACATGCCCATCACCTTCTGGACGTTCCTCTTTGGCACTCTGGCCCTGGCCGGTATCTTCCCCTTTGCCGGCTTCTGGAGCAAGGACGAGATTCTGCTCAAGGCCTTTGAGCACAACCCGGCGATTTACCTCATTGGCCTGGCCGGGGCCTTCCTCACCGCCTTCTACATGTTCCGCCTGGTCTTCGTGAGCTTCTTTGGCGAGGCCCGCGACCACAAGGTGCACGCCCACGAAAGCCCGCCAGTGATGACCGTGCCGCTGGCGATTCTGGCTTTCTTCTCCCTGGTCATCGGCTGGGTAGGCATCTCGTTCATCGGCAATCCGTTCGAGAAGTTCCTGGGCGGGACGCTGGGGGCGGTGGAGGCCACTGAGCATGGCGGCGTCGGGTTGGGCATGGAGCTGGGCTTGATGGGCGTGTCGCTCCTGGTGGCCCTGGCGGGCATCGGCGCGGCCTACCTGCTGTACGGGCGGCGCCAGGTGGCCAGCGAGGCCGAGGAGCCACTGCGCGCCCTCGGCCCGGTGTGGACGGCCCTGGAGCACAAGCTCTACTTCGATGAGATCTACAACTTCTTGATCGTCCAGCCGGTCCTGCGCCTGGCCGAAATCCTGCGCCGCTTCGACCTGGGGATCATTGACGGCATCGTCAACGGCGTGGGTCTCCTGACCAGGGACGTCATCGCCGCCGCCAGCCGCTGGATTGACACCTACATCGTGGACGGGGCGGTGAACCTGGTGGGCCTGGTGACCAAGAAGGTGGGCGACGGCATCAAGTACCTGCAGACCGGCCAGGTGCAGAGCTACGCCCTGGCGATTTTCCTGGGCGTGTTGCTGCTGGCGGCGGTCTATCTCTTGCGCTAAATTCCAGGCAAGTTCCAAGTTTCAAGTTCCAAGTTTCACGTTACTGGGCCGCGCAACGTGGAACCTGGAACCTGGAACGTGGAACACGGAAACGGAGGCATTGATGAATTTTCCCATCCTGACCCTCATTACTTTCATACCCGTGCTGGGGATGGTGCTCGTGCTGCTCATTCCCAGGGAGAACGTCAAGGCCATCAAGTGGACGGCCCTCCTCGTCAGCCTGATTCCGCTGCTTCTGTCCATCGTCGTCTGGGTCACCTATCGCCCCAGCACGGCCGGCGGGATGTGGTTTGAGGAGCTCTATGAATGGATCCCCGCCCTGGGGGTGCGTTACCACCTGGGTGTGGACGGCATCAGCATCCCCATGGTCTTCCTGACGGCGCTGCTCACCACGCTCTCCCTGCTCTACTCCTTCATCGTCAACGAGCGGCCCAAGGAGTTCTTCGCCTTCTTCCTGCTGCTGGAGACCGGGATGATCGGCGTCTTCGTGGCTTTGGATTTCTTCCTGTTCTACATTTTCTGGGAGTTCAGCCTGGTGCCGATGTACTTCATCATCGGCGTGTGGGGCGGGCCAAAGCGTGAGTACGCCGCCATCAAGTTCTTCCTGTACACGCTGGTGGGCAGCCTGGCCATGCTCCTGGCGATTCTGGGCATCTATTTCAGCACCGGGGCGCAGAGCTTTGACATCATCAAGCTGGCCACGCTGCGACCATTTGCCGATAACTGGGTGGCGCAGTCGCTGGCCTTCTGGGCCTTCTTCCTGGCCTTTGCCATCAAGGTGCCGGTGTGGCCCTTCCACACCTGGTTGCCGGACGCCCACGTGGAGGCACCGACGGCGGGCAGCGTCTTGCTGGCGGGCATCCTGCTGAAGCTGGGCTGCTACGGCTTCTTCCGCATCCTGCTACCCATCTTCCCCGAAGCCTCTAAGCAGTACGCCCCGATCATCGCCGTGCTCGGGCTGATCAGCATTGTCTACGGGGCGCTGGTGGCTATGGCCCAGTGGGACTTCAAGAAGCTCATCGCCTACTCCTCGGTGAACCACATGGGCTACGTCATGCTGGGCTGGGCGGCCGCAGCGGGGGTCACGGCGGCCACCATGACCGACCGGGCCATCGCCCTGAACGGCGCGGTGTTCCAGATGTTCAACCACGGCGTGATCACGGGGGCGCTCTTCTTGCTCGTCGGCGTCATCTACGAACGGTCGCACAACCGTGACCTGGCGAAGTACGGCGGGCTGGGGGCCAGGGTGCCGGTGTACGGCGCTTTTCTGACCGTGGCTTGCCTGGCCTCGCTGGGCCTGCCCACCCTGGCCGGCTTTGTCAGCGAGTTCAGCGTCTTTCGCGGCGCCTTCCCGGCCTATCCCTGGGTCACCGGCCTGTCCCTGCTGGGCGTGGTGGTCACCGCCGCCTTCCTGCTGTGGACCCTGCAGCGCATCCTGATGGGGCCGGTCACGCAGTTTGCCCAGGAGCACTACTTTGCCCACCTCACGGACATGGACAGGCGGGAGATCATCAGCCTGGCCCCGCTGGTCTTCCTGATGATCCTCTTTGGCCTCTATCCGGGGCCGATCATAGATCTGATCAACAACACGGTCATGAGTCTGTTAGGAAAATTGTAGAAATCGCTGGCGATGTTCCACGTTCCAAGCCAGTTCCACGTTCCACGTTCCAAGTTTCATGTTAGGGCCCCGCAACGTGAAACCTGGAACTTGAAACTTGGAACGTCATAACGTGAAACCTGGAACAACACACGGAGGTCGCGTTTGGCTCTGCAAGACTTGAACTCCTTCTGGCCTGAGCTGATCCTGTTTATCTTTGGCGTGGCCGTGCTCATCGTGGACATTGTGGCCACGCGAGTGCAGCGTGGGAGCTTCGGCGTGGGCGTCGTCAGCCAGCCGCGTTACGTGCCCTGGCTGCCCTACCTGGCCCTGGCCGGGCTGGCGCTGGCGCTCCTGGCCGCCGCCCTGCTGCCTCTGCTGGGGGAGACCATATTTGGCGGTATGCTCGCCGCCGATGGCCTGGCCTTCTTCTTCAAGCTGGTGGTCACGCTGGCCGTGGGGCTGGTCGTCCTCTCGTCCGTTGATTACATGAAGGGCCACCCCGACGCCGGGCCGTTCTACGCCCTGCTACTCTTCGCTGCCCTGGCCATCAGCCTGGCCGCCGCGGCCAGCAACCTGCTTTTGATCTACCTGGCGATTGAGTTCCTGAGCCTCACTTCCTACGTTCTGGTGGGCTTCTTGCAGGGCGACGCCAAATCCAGCGAGGCTTCCCTAAAGTACTTCCTGTTCGGCGCCGTAGCCTCGGCGACCATGCTGTACGGCATCTCGCTGCTCTACGGGGCTACCGGCTCGCTGGATCTGGCCGACATCGCTGCCTTCTTCACTCGCACCGGCGCCGAGCCGAACCGCCTGCTGGCCTTCGTGGCCATCGTCCTGACACTGGCGGGGTTCGGCTTCAAGATCGTGGCTGTGCCTTTCCACCAGTGGGCGCCGGACGCCTACGAGGGGGCGCCCACGCCCATCACGGCCTTCCTCTCCGTGGCCTCCAAGGCCGCCGGCTTCGCCGTCCTGATCCGGGTGCTCCTGGTGGCCCTGCCTGCCTTCCAGGTGGACTGGGTGCTGCTCCTGGCCATCATCGCTGCCGTGAGCATGACCCTGGGCAACCTGACGGCCATCCCGCAGAAGAACATCAAGCGCATGCTGGCCTACTCCTCCATCGCCCAGGCCGGGTACATCCTCATCGGCCTGGCGGCGCTGGGCGGCGGCCGGAGCGAGGTTTTCGGCGATGGTCTGGGCGGGGCGCTGATCTACATCCTGGGCTACCTGTTCACGAATCTGGGGGCCTTCCTGGTGGTCATCGCCATCGAGCGGGCCACGGGGTCGGTGGAAATCCAGGACTACGCCGGGATGGGGCGGCGCGCGCCCTTCCTGGCCATCGCCCTGGTGATCTTCTTCCTCTCGCTGGTGGGCTTCCCCACCACGGCGGGCTTCATCGGCAAGCTGTTTGTCTTCTATGCAGCTATAAAGAGCCAGTTCCTGTGGCTGGCGGCGCTGGGCGTGCTCAACAGCGTCATCTCCGTGTACTACTATTTCAACGTGGTGCGGCAGATGTACTTTCAACCGGCGCCCGCCGAGGCCCCCGCCGTGGCCGATACCTTTGCCCTGCGCGCCGCCCTGGTCTTCAGCCTGATCATGCTCTTCCTGATCGGCCTTTTCCCGCAGCCTTTCCTGGACGTGGTGCGGACTTCTAGCCAGTTGCTGGCGATGCTGTAGGGGGAAGGGAATCAGGAAAGCAGGAAATCAGGGGGCGCAGGTAGACAAGTAGCAGGTAGACAAGTAGCAGGTAGACAAGGAGCAGCGGAGTAGCTATGCGAACTAAGACGGAGTCAGCGCCAAGCGAAGCGTTGCCGGCGAGCTTTGATTCGTTGGAGGCATTCTGGGAGTTTTGGGACACGCACAGCAGTGCCGACTACGAAGCTCTGATGGAGCCGGTAGAGGTAGAGCCGCTCGCAGATAGATGCGGCGCAGCGTTAACCGCGAAGGGAGCAAGACAATGAGATTACTACAGCAGGTGCTCGGTTGCACGTTGGTTGTGTTTTTGTTGGCGGGCTGCGGGGCGCCACCAGCCACCGTCGCCCCCACCAGCACGGCCACGCCGAGCACGGCAACAGTACCAGCCACGTTCACGGATCCCTTTGCGTACTGCACGGCGGTCGGCAACGTGGATACGCCCGACGCCCGCTACACCGGCCCCAAGACGCCGGAGGTGGTCATCAAAGGTCTGCGCAAAGCCCTGAAGACGCCGGACGATGCCCCGATGGAATGGTTCACGGCCGGGACGTTCTGGCGGTGCATGGGCGGCAAGGTCTGGGGCTGCTTTGTGGGCGCTAATCTGCCCTGCACCACCAAGGCCGACACCGGCCGCACGCCCACCGCGGCCATGGTGGATTTCTGCAAGACCAATCCCGCGTCGGATGTTATTCCCGCCGCCGTCACGGGCCGCGCCACGGTCTATGCCTGGCGTTGCACCAACGGCGCGCCCGAGATCGTCAAGCAGTTGGTCCAGCCGGACGCCCAAGGCTTCCTGTCCAACATCTGGTACGAGCTCAGTCCCCAGTGACGTTGACCTCTTCCCGCAGCCCTTCCTGGACGTAGCACGCATCTCCAGCTAGTTGCTGGCGATGTTATAGGGAGAAGGGAATCAGGGGTGTAATTCGCCAAGCGATGATAGAGGGGGATAAACTAACGGGGCTCCGTTGCCACAAGCGACGGACCCCGTTTACGCGCTGGAATTGGCTGGAGTGAGAGAGGCTTTGAATGAATTGGAGAGGGAAAACAAGGGGATAGGGAAACGCGGGAACACAGCGGATAACTACATATCAAGCTAAATGCCCACTATTACGCAGATGTTGCAAGTAGTCTTCCCTGGTCATGGTGCAATCATACATTTTCCTTAAATCTCTAGAAGTGACCCACAACTGCCGCGCAATATTGCCTAACATTCCGTCATCTATGTCGTCCCAAGAGCGGGAGAAGCAGGTGATAGCCACCTGCTTCCCGTCTATAAACAGGGCTACCGCCTCATGCTTTGTCTTCTCAACTTCGCTGAACTGGAACTTGTCCAGCAAACATTTGCGTAGGTCTCGCTTGGACTTTGGCATGGGTGTGTTTAGTAGGGGGCTATGATAGAGCGTAGATAGGTCAGTCGCTCGTACAGGGCGTGGGAAATGCTAGATTCTGCCTCGGACAGTTGTTCGTACATTTCTTCTAACATACTCTGAAAATCTTGCACCGCTTCTGCCTCATTGCACCCCGCGCCGTACACTCCACTGCGCTCTTCCCAGACCAGTACCCGTCCGTTTTCCGCGCGCTCCATCTCCAACAGCAAATAGGGTTGCAACAGGCGATAGCGACTCCCTGTCAACCTGGCTAGCCCTATCGATTGTCTCCCTGTCACCGGCAAGATCGGCTTCACTCCCGCTTCAGGCGAGTCTTTAGACCAAAACCCTGTTGCCAGCCAAGGAGGAGTGGTGGTCGTTACTTCCTGAGTCCAGATCATTGTAGCGCTCATTTTGCAGCTCCCTTCTGGTCGGAGGTGTGTGGGGCAGGTTCAGTCTGTTCTGGTACAGGCCTGGCCTTGAATTTCTCAATATTTGCCTGGATTGCTTCTGCAAAACGCAACATTGCCTCCGGTGCTACTACGATCTTCGCTACCGGGACGACTTGCAGGTGATCAGGCACGTCCTCTGCCTTAAGTGCTAAGGGCGGTGTCACTTCACCAAAGAACAGATAAAACTCCCCACCCGCGTGAGAGATGAGCAGTTGATTGGCATATAAAGAAGGAAGACCGTCCGGCGCTTTCCAGTACACGGGAATGACGACAGCATCTTTATCCCGCTTGGGCGGGCTGTTTTTGGAACGGGTGCTCATGGTATCTCCTCCCAGAAGATAGATGGAGGTAAAAATGCCAGATTTTTGCATGCACATTATAAGACTAGTCCAGAAATCTGTCAATAGCGGTGGACAGACACGGGCAGATGAAGTATTGCCAAGAACGTGTCAGTGTGGTATCATAGCATTGTCGGGTGGCCAGATGCCTCCAAGGTACTTACCCCCGGGGATGTGAATCTGGCTGTGAGCACCCTCATACAGGTGCGCACCCGATTTTTTGTTGCCCGTTCTGCGCATTGCTTTCTCCGTTACTTCGTAACACTGGTTGAGAAGCCCGTCTTCTGGGAGAAAACGGGCTTCTGTTTTGCCAGACTCTGTGGTTCTACCAGGCGCTCGATTAAAAGCGGGGCGATTTCTTACCGTTGGATTTGCACATCCGCCTCTTCCAGCGGTTCCCATACGGCATTGCGCAGCCAGACAGGGTCGAAGCCCGCTAGCGATTGGGCCTCTACGGTGACTTTGATTGTCCCTGCCTTCTCCGCCAGATTACCAAAGGCGTTGAAACTGGCGTAGACCTGCTGGCGGTTGAGGGTCAGCTCCAGGCGGACACTGGTCTGCCGCTGCGCTGGTGGCGGCGGTGTTGGTTTGATTTCTTGTGGCGGTAGCTCTGTTGGCGGTGGTTGGAGAGGTGGTGGCGCTTCGGTTTCAATTTCAATCGCCGCCGGCAGAACAATAAACCCTGCCCCCATGTCAATCTCGTCTTCCGGTAACTCACGCCCAATGATAGCCTGGGTGCGGCTCAACAAGTATCCCGACCCTTCCCGCAGCCGGTCGGCCTGGACCTTATCGCCCCGGCCAACGTAGCCAAAGAGGCCCTCCTTCACCCCACGTACGATGGCCAGTCGCAGAGCTACCTCCGCTTCCAGGCGGGTGAAGCCCAGCGTGCCAAAGAACAAATCACGAATCTGGCCGGCACTCATACCCAAGGTAGCGGCCTGGCCATCCACGGTTGCTTCTCCCAGGCGAAGATGTTCAATGAGCTTGCTGGGCGTCAGTACGCCAAAGAGCCGGTGCTTGACCACGGTGAGCAACTCCAGCAGGCGCTCGTGCATGCCGCTGGCTTGCAGTGGGTGACCGCCGATTTCTAACTTCTCCAACTGAATCTGACCATTCTCCAAACGCGGCAACCAGACCTCAGAGTAGAGAAGGCGCATAGCAGATTCCAATCTGTTCTTCTCAGTATCCTCACGCTCTTTCAGTTCCGCCATTTGTTCCGTGGTGAGGTTAAGCAAGGCACGTTTCTGGCGCAGCACGGCAATGGCTTTGAGGTACTGCTTCGCCCGGCGAGCGGGGGCTACCTGCTGCCAGTTGGGGATGGCTAAGCCCAGTCCATTCCGATATTTGCGTGGGGTATCGCCGTATTCTGTCAGCAGCTTGAGGGCGAGGGCCTCGCGTGCGGCATCACCACCTTCCAAGAACTCAAAAGGCAGGTAGGCCAACTGGAAGCGGGGTTCACGGTCCGGGATGCTGCGTGAGTCGGCTGGCCAGATGATAGCACCCAGACGACCAGCAAGCCGACTCTCCAATTCTTCCTTGAGTGCCTGCCGAACTTCCGGTTCTCTGACGTTCTCCGCCTCATCTTCCAAGAGTTTGGTAACGTTTGGCGTGGTCTTGAAGACGTAACGCGCCCCATCGTAGTGCAGGTACAGGCACTGCTCACGCAGGTCTTTCAGTGTGGCCTGAGCCGTGATGCTGTCCAGGTCAGGGCCCACCACGGCGGCCAGGAGTTCGGCCTCCGCCACGCCGGTAGGGATGGTCTCCTCGGCCCTGTCTCCAGGCCGCGTGAGACCGCCGAAGGAGTACATCAGGATAGCCGTGGCCAGCCGCGTGGCTGGACACACCCCACTCAGGTTGGGGTACTCACGCGCTAACTGGTCGTCAATGCGCCTGGTACGGGCATTAGGGCCGATAAAATCATGGGAGAGTACAGCTTTGAAGGCTTCGCGCTGGCCGACCTCGGTGAAGAAGGCATTTTGGGTGTCGGGATCGTCCAGGGGAATATCGCCTGGCCCGAGCAAGAGGCCACTCCCCCTCTTCTTGAGGGTATAGAGGCAAGTGGCTAAAAATCGCAAGGCACCGCGGGTCCGTTGGAAGTCGGGGATAGAGGCCCAGCGATCACGCATGATGTCAATCAGAAAGGGATGGAAAGGATAGGCGGCAGCGAAGCGACGGCGCAGGGCCAGGCCTTCGTTGCGCGCTATCTGCCGGGCCGTCGCATCGGCGGCGTGAGCTGAGCGCATTTGGGTGATGACTGATTCGTAGGCGGCAGAGACGGCTTCGGCGACGTCTGTATCCAGCGGTTCCTCTAGCAAGCGGCGACGCAAGACAGGCAGGATTTCATCCAGTTGGATCGGTTCACGTTTGGCATCCACCCGCGCCGTTAGATGGTCAAGCATATCCAGCAGCACTATGTTGCCAAAGCTCTCGCGGGCGCTGGCCTGGAGCGTGTAGATCATGACCGAATGAGTGGCCTTGGCAATCTCTGTGCTGAGGGACTGGATAAAATCCAGAGTCTGACGAGCCAGGGTAGACTCACCAACGATTTGCGTATCGGCGCTGGCCCGCTCAAAATACTGCAGGACTTCATCGAGCAATAACAGCGTAGGCTCTGGACCGACGAGGGCAGCGATGCGATCGCCTCCGGGCGCAATGCGGTTCTCGTCGTGATAGGCCACGCTTTGGTACAGCGATTGGCCGCCGATTTGCCAGGCCAGCCAACCCCACATCGTGCGGAGACGCAGGCCCGGTGCCACTTCCTGGCCCAACACATCGAACTTCTGACCGTCAAAGACGGCCAAGCGTACCTTTCCCGGATCAGGCAGCCGTGCGGCGTCCGGCCAATTGGCCAGCAGCGCCGGTCGCTCTCTGCTGGCATGGTAGAGCGCCGCCAGCACGTGCGACTTGCCACCACCGAAGGGGGAGCGCAATTGGAGCACCCGGTCGCCTGGCTGCCCAGCCAAGCGGCAGAGCACGTCCTCCATTAACCTCTGCATGCCGCCTGTGGGATGAGTGTACTGGAAAAAGCTGCCAGCCTGGCGATAGATGGCGGGAATTCTGGTGTCACCGGCCACCAGTGCTCCCAGGTCTATGGCATAGGCCGCGACGGACGTTT
>Ga0233423_10000225_pt1 | contig 33516 bp, 35 predicted proteins | sample Watercolumn_Mata_FD_180713 | JGI IMG/M metagenome (GOLD analysis project Ga0233423, IMG submission 180713) | Freshwater microbial communities from Lake Matano, South Sulawesi, Indonesia - Watercolumn_Matano_2014_112_MG | ecosystem: Environmental > Aquatic > Freshwater > Lake | place: Indonesia... | reverse complement strand
ATAGACCAAAGATTAGAACCGGATTGGCAAAATAAGCTTTTAGAATCTTTAAAATCAAATCCCGTATGCGTTGGGATAACCTGCATGACAGGTCGTCAAATCAGTCAGGCCTTGCAAGCCTCAAAATTAGTAAAAGCGCATTCCAAGTGCCCGGTTGTGTGGGGGGGAGTTCATGCTTCTACTTTGCCAGAGCAGACAATAGCAAACAAATATATTGACATAATTGTGATCGGCGAAGGCGAAATTACATTTTACGAATTAGTAAAAGCCCTAGAATCTAAAAAAAGCTTGGTTGATATTAAAGGGTTAATGTATAAAAAAGAAGGAAAAGTTTTTGTGAATCCCCCCAGGGATTTTATAAAGAATCTTGATGAAACCCCAGATCTGCCTTACCATTTAGTCGATGTAAACCGCTATTCTTCTATTAATTTAAAAGAGGGAGGAAAGAGTCTAGACTTTGTCTCAAGCAGAGGTTGCCCGCATAAATGTAGTTTTTGTTATAACCTCGAATTTAATAAAGGGCGTTGGAGAGCGATGTCTGCCGAGGAAAGTATCAGAAGGGTAACTAATCTAGTTAGAGAATATAATCTGAATACAATCTATTTTCAAGATGATAATTTCTGCGTCGATATAGAGAGATTAAAAAAAATACTTCGCGGGATAATAAAAAACAAACTAAACATCAATTGGGGGACCCTAGGCTTAAGAGTTGATACAGCCGCGCGAATGGACTCTGAAACTTTAAAATTAATGTACGATTCAGGATGCAGAAATGTTGACATCGGAGCAGAATCTGGCTCAAATCGCATCTTACAAATGATTGACAAAGAAATAAAAATAGATGATTTATTAAAGGTAAACAGAAGGTTGGCAAAGTATCCATTCATAGTCAAATATACTTTTATTATAGGCTTCCCAAGTGAAACTGACGCAGAGAATATGCAAACTGTTGATATTGCTAAAAAATTAATTAAAGAAAATCCAAGAGCATACACACCATTTGCTGTATATGTGCCATACCCCGGAACTAAAATGTACAGAGATGCTTTAAGGGGCGGTTTTGTGCCGCCACAGACACTAGAAGAATGGAATAAATTTAATCCAGAAGAATGGTTCGACCATTTTCCATCCTGGTTAAAAAAATCTGAAATAGCCCATTTAAGAAATATTGCTTTCACCTCTCTCTTTTCAAATAAAAACAGTAGATATAAAATAAACAGCCTCTTAATGAGGGTACTTTTCGATATTTATCATCCAATTGCCAAATTAAGGTTTTATCATGATTTCCACGCATTTCCATTAGAGTTTTGGTTAAGTGAAAAATTTGTATTTAGAGTTTGATTATGACACATTTAAACATTAAATACATATTTAAAAACCCCCGACTATTGATTAAAACACAAATATTAATCCCAAAATGGATTTTCAAAAGCTAGCAAGAGTGGTAGCAATATTATTTTTAATATTTGCATTCGGTTTTAGAGCATATTCTTTAATTTATAGCTCAATTGGTTTTGACGAAGCAGGTTTAGCTTATGTTGCGCAGGGCATATCTGGGGGCGGGCAGCTCTATATAGACTATTTCGACCATAAACCACCATTAATTCATTATCTGACCGCGGCTGCCTTTAATTTCGTTCAACCTACAACATTTTCAATAAAACTTCTGGCCCTCATCTTCGATATAGCCCTCATTCTTTCAGTTTTCCTAGTAGCAAAAAAACTCTCCAATGCCACATATGGTTTATTTGCTGCGGTTCTGATGTCAGCCTATAATTTTAAGCTAGTCCCCAACACCGAAACATTAATGGCATTATTTGGAGTTTGGGCTTTTTACTTTTATATAAAATCTCAAGAAAAACGCAAGCCAGCTAATTTTTATTTGTTTGTCACAGGTATCTGCATTGCAATTGCTATCTGGTTTAAACAACCAGCAATATTTTTCTATTTTTCAATCTTAATCCACATCATCTATCTCAGATATAAAAAACAGATAAATACAAATGGGCTATTCAAGGAAATTCTAATGCTCACACTTGGCGTGCTTATTATCTCTTTACCCCTTCTTTCATATTTTCTGATAAAAATTGGTCCGTCCCTGCTATATTCATTGATACAGTTTAATCTAATTTTTAAAGGATCATCCCCGAGAATCTTTCAACTAGCAAAGGGTTTAAGCATATTAATTTTCTATTTAGGATACTTACTAGTTGTCATACTCTCAAATTTAAATATAAAATCAAACAAAAAAGAAGTTTTATCCACGCTCATTATTTTTAACATTGCGAACTTAATTTTTCTTCTAATTAGCCCAGAAATATTTTACCAGCACTTCTTCCAACTAGCACCATTCACAATTCTCCTTGCAATTTATTGCGCATTTTCATCAAACCAAAAATTTAATAAAATGATTCTTATTACTATGCTCTTTGGTCTAATCCTTTTGTCTCTTTCTTCATTAGAGGATACAGCCAGGGATATTAGTTCGGGAAATGCAGCCCAGCTTAAAGCGTTTATGTCTTATCTTGCTTCAAATGTTCCAAAAAACTCTACTTTCTTCTCAGATAACCCTGTTTATACTTTTTTAGGAGGCTACAAACTAAATCAGCCCTTAGTCGGAGCAGCCCCCTCTCTAAATTCTGTGTTTAACTATAAATTTATATGTACAGAAGACTATCTCGTACTAACACATCGCCAAAAGTATTTTTCTCCCCAAGTCCAAACCTGTATAAAAAATAATTTCATTTTAATGAAGCGATTCGATAATGTCGGAGAAAGCTTCGCAGAAGTATATAAATCTAAAAAGTAATTAGAAATTTTACAAATTATTTAACAACAGATTTATTCCTAGCATATAAAAAGTCTACGCATAATTCAACATTGAAGTTGTTTTTTTCTAAGAATTTCTTTAATTCTTGAGGACTTTCTCCAGGAACTTTGTGTACTTCCATGAGAATATTTTCTATCTTTTGTAAAGTTTGTTTAGGAGTAGCATATAGTATTTTATATTCAGAACCTTCGACATCTATCTTCATAAGCTTACATTTCTTAATTTTATTCTCATCAAAGAAAGACTTCATCATCTTTGTTTTAACAATTTCTTTACTCCCCCCCTCATCCCTCACTAAAGAGGATCTGGCTGAATGGTTTCCAGAAAACAATTTAATCTTTCCGTTCTTATCAAAAAGGGCAATATTAACTGGAATTATTTTTTTATTATTCAGTTTAATTTGTTCGCTTAACATTCTGAAATTGTCAGTTGAAGGCTCAATCGCATAAACAATATCTGCATCTACTAAAACAGAGAATATTCCTATATGGGCGCCCGCGTCAACTACAATATCGCCCCTAGAAAACTTTAGCCACTCTGGGAAATATTTGTTAGTAAGCAAAACTTCGGTAAGAATTGTTTTATCAATAGTCCCCCCCCTCAATTTAATCTTTTTATTATCTATACTGTAGATTATATCTCTTTTTTTAAAACCCAGATAATCCAATATATATTCATGCCAGTTACTTATCCTCTTTATTGCTCTAAACAAAAGGACAATCTTCTTTTTTATACTCATTTTGTAGTTGATTCCTTTTAATATTTAAATATATCTAAACACATTTTTATTTTTTTATTGCGTTTTTTATAATCTTGAGGTCTTCTATTTCTATAATCTTAAGTTTAATCAGGATGATACAAAATGCTATCGCTATGATAATCCCAAAATAAGAGGAGTAGTAAGCTAATAATAAAACAAAAGGAAGTATACTCATAATGACAATTTTCCTTGCTTTTAGGAAACCCCTTGTTAAAAGGATAAAAGCTGTAAAGTGCGCTATTGCAGTAGCAGCACAAACACCATAAATTCCAAATTTAAATACTAATATTATATCTAAGAAAATATTAATCAGCGAGGCGAGCACAATAGGGAGAAAATTTCGGTTCACTTTTGCTTTAGCAACAAAATAGTTATATACTATAAAATAAGAAGAATAAAAAAGTGCCCCGACCATCAGAATAATCGCATAAATTTCAACACCTTGATATTTAGGAAAAAATATTTTTATAAATAAAGAAAGATAAGACGAAATGAGCAATGCAATAATAAAACTAAAATAATAAGAAACCCTCATAACTCTTTTTAGAATATTCTGAGATTTTATTTTATTTTTTACTTCAGAAATCCTTGTTATGACAAACATTGAAAGTGTAAACGGAATTAATATAACTATATTGGAAAACGTAATTGAAATGCTATACCTACCGACAGATTCTAGATTTGTGAACAATCCCAGAATAACAGAATCAGCCCAACTCATGAAGAAAAACGAAAGAGTTACTAAAGATACTACTGCCCCATCTTTAATGTAGGTTTTAAAAGAAGAAAAATTAATTTTTAAATCTCTAATCACTCTAAGAAAATCATGTCTGGCGCGCCAGGACATAACAACTGCAGAAAATAGGTAACCTGAGAAATAAGAAATTATTATTCCAAGTCCAAAAAATCTTTTGAGAATCACTGCCATACCCAAAGTAATTAAAACAGAAGCTACACCCACAAAGCTAATAAAACTATAATTTTTCTTTGCTATAAGAAAAGATATCGAAACATTATTCGCCCAGTAAAGTATTATCGCAAGAGCAATAAATATCATCATATAAATCAAATCTTTATTATAAGCGCGATATGAAACGACTAACATAGTTATCAGAATTGTACCCAATGCGGCTAGAAAAGAAATTACAAAAAGAATTTTAAATACAGAAGAGAAGTCTTTTTTTTTCACAATCCACGGCACCGCAGCATTCGGCATGCCTAGAGTAGAAACCATAACAATAATATAATAAATGCTAATTACAAAAACTGCTTTCCCATACTCGCTGGCAATATAAAGATTTCCAAGAACGAGGAGAAGTAAGTACGCAACCACCTTAGAAGACATATTCCAAAAAAAAGAGAGCAAAGTTTCTCTTTTACCATTAATTTTCTGTTCTTTCATTTTTCTTAATCGCGAGAGGTCTCCTTTTTATTCTATCCCATATCCATCTTGCGATCCTACTTTTTTTTATTGCCTTTCTTCCAAGAATATAAAATGGATTATATGAATAAACATGGTAGACTTCTATTTTTCCGCCCCACCTTTCCTTAAATCTGTTAATGTTGTAGAGTTTATCTCCAGGTTTGGCTTTTAATTGGTATCCGCCGAGGTCAAATACTTTATAGCCCTTCCCCTTACCCCACTTAATAAGTGCGTAATAGAGTATATTATTTGGCTGAAATTTCAGATATTCGTGCGATGAAGCATTTAAAAAAAGCCTAAATTTATCATTGTTTTCTATGATTATTGCGTTGCCTGCAATTAGCAAGCCATCTTTGTAGCAGAAAAAGAATTTCGCATTCATTTTTTTTATTTTTTCTAGATTCAGCGGGGTTATTCCGCCAAATATGCAGGTTTCCTTGTATATCTCATAAAATTTTTTTAATTCTGTCTCCTCCTCGCTTTCTTTTACAACCAAACCTTCTTTTTCAGCTTTTTTAATTCCCCATTTTGCATCTTTGTCAATGTTGTTCCAGAGTTCTTCTTGATTTTTAGTCAAATCCAGAAGTATCGTGGCCCGTTCGTCTCTGAAGCCTTTCCATTTCATAACTAAAGATATTCTAGACAATATTTAAATTTATCACCCGATACTCCTTAATTGTTAAAAAGAATGGTCTATTTACAAATCTGCCGAAGATTTAATAGAATCTTATCATCGTAATCTTTAAATAGATGCAAACAATTTCCTGAGCATGGATGTCAATATTTCTTCTTATACGCAATCCTCAGGATATTACAATTCTTACAAGGGTTTGAAAAAAATAGAAAAAAAAGTAATTAAGAAATATTTTAAAGGCAAAGTTTTGGATTTAGGTTGCGGATGCGGCAGAACAACCGTCCATTTAGATAAAATGGGTCTTAATGTTATCGGTGTAGATATAATTCCTGATATGATTAAGATTGCCAAAAAAAAGTATCCTTCAATTAAATTTTTCTCTATGGATGCATGCAAGCTAGCATTTAAAGACAAAAGCGTTGATACAGTCTTCTTCTCCTATAATGGTATCGATTATATACACCCAGAAGTAAACAGGATAAAAGCACTTAAAGAAGTCGAAAGGGTCCTTAAAGACGGGGGATTATTTATTTATAGTTCACATAATCCTTGGGCTTTGCCTTTCACTTTTAGACCAAAATTTCTTCTAAGAAACATTTTAAGGGGTACTTTATTTTCACGATATAAGTGGGATAAAGAAAGTTTCGGAGAACTTTACACTTATTATGGTTCGCCCTCCAAACAGCGAAGTTTAATCGAGTCAACCACCTCATTAAGATTCATAGAAATGGTTCGTAATGGTTTTAGGGATGTCTATCCCCATTACATTTTTGTAAAACCGGAGGGTAAAAAATGAGGTTCATCTTAAGTATTGATACAGAAGCAGATTTTTGGAAATACATCCAAAGTCCATTTGGAAGTTTATCTAAGTCTTATAAAGTAAAGTGGCACCTAAACAGACTTCGAGGCTATTTTAGATACGCAAAAGACCGGGAAGGCATTGTTCAAATAGTAGATTTTTTAAAAAAAAACAAGATTCCTGCGAATTTTAACGTAGTAGCTCACCTTTATTTAAAGCAGTGTAATGGTTGGCCTCATTTCAATGAGCAAAAACCAAATGCATCCTGGTTCTTTAAAAAAGACTGGTACTACTGGGACAAGGGAGGAGATTTTAAGTCTAAACCTGGATTGTATGTTGGTGACTTTTTCGAAAAACATTCTAGGAACAGGTTATTTGATTTTGGCATTCACAACTTTGCTCATGAATGCCTCTCTTTAGAAAATCAAGCAATTTCAGATTCAATTGTTTCCGCTGCAGTTTCAGCTGCAAAATCCTTGGGAATTAGACCTGTCTCTGCATCAGCGCCATTTAACATAACTGAAGACATTAAAAGTCCAGAGACCCTTTACAATTCATTAAAAAAATCAGGCATACAAATTGTAAGGTATATGGGCTATGAGGACTATCCCGGGGGGTTTAGTCATGCTTTTAGGATGGTTAAGCCTTTTAAGAAACATGGTCTTCTCATGATAAACGGCTCAAATTATTTTGAAGGAACCAATTCTATAGAAAAAATTAATTCCGTCATTTTAGATATAAAAAATAATCTTGATAAAAAGGAAGAAGTCTATTGTTTATGTTGCCATGATTTTACATTTAAGTCGATTAAGAATCTTCAAACTATTTTTAACGAAGTTCTCAAATGGAGAGAAGAGGGAAAAATTAAAATTATCACTATGAAAAATTTGGTAAAGTAGGTTTTAAATCTAACTTGCTCACAATTAATCGTGTGCTATTCCTGATTACATAGAATAATCTTACTTCTATTTTATATCTCTAAAATAAATATCTTTCAGATGCCTGTATTGCAGAGCTGAATGAGGTCTTTGATTATTCCAGTACCCAGTAAATCTCTTGTAGTTCATCTCTAAAACTGGTGCTTCGTATTGCAAATATCTATGGAAAGATTCTATTTTTCCAGTTGTTGTAGGTCTTCTCTTGCTTGCAACAATGTGTTGAATTCCCAATTCCATCAACCTTTTAGTAAATTGACTTAATGCTTCCTGTTTCCCAAATTTAGGTGCGTTGTAGAATTGAGTTCCTTGATCGGTTAATACTTGCTCTGGAAACTTATATTTCTTTCCTGCTTTGTTTAAGAGACTATTCCAGTTAATTAAGGATAGCACAAAGAATAACTAAATCAGAAAGAAAAATCAACCTTTCCTTAGCATCAATAAAGAAAATTCCTTTAAGAACAAACAACGTTTCATCAGTAGTTTCAACCGAAGTTTTGGAGCATGTACCCAGTGTAAAAAAAGCAGTACAAGGAATTCATAGAATTTCTAAGCCAGGTGCAATTTTCATTTGTGGTATACCTAATAATTACGGTTATCTTTATAAAAAGTATCCACATCCTCAACACATAAATTCTTGGACATTTAAAGGTTTTAAAAATTCATGGCCGATAACAAATTTGAGTGTTTATCGTCTAAAATGGCCGGCTTGTGGGTACCATTTCCTAAGTGGATAAGTGAAACCTCTTATCATCTTTCATTTTCATCAAAAAACGAAGATTCAAACACAAATTTCTTTTATATATTTAAAGTGATTAAATAATTCCAAGATTTTATAATTATCTTTTAACCAATCCAGGGATTATTTCTTTTCCTTCCTATATTCGGTTTATTAAAGACCAGGTCTCCAAGCAATTTAATCCCTCGTATAAACATCTGAGGGTATTGGTTTATTCTTCTCATTCTTAAGATTGTTTTTATGCGTCTTAGCCTGAAATAATTATTATACCAGGATTGCATCTTCTCAAGTTCTTCTGCACTAAATTCAGGAGTTTCTATTACAAGCATGCCTTCCCATTCCTCCCTGTAATATTTTTTCTCTTTTGCATAATCGTACAGTTCGCTGGGGATACCAACGAATTTATTAAAAATTACATTGTCTAAATCTAAGGACTTTGCAAATGTGAATGTTTTCTTAACATCCTGGCGAGTCTCGATAGGCAGACCAAACATAAAAGAGCCGCCAGTTGTTATGCCATACTTTCTGCACAGTTTCAGTGCTGTGTTTACCTGGTCTAGTTTTATGTTCTTATGAAGTTTGTTAAGAATCTCCTGCGAACCAGATTCTAGCCCAAACCACATACCTTTACATCCCACTTTCGCTTACAGCTACTACACCCCCCCCGGCCACCTTATTTTCATGTTTTGCAACAAAAAGCCGATAATTTTCTTTTTTAAGTTCATTTCGGGGCATAGGATTAACCCCCCCAGCTCTCCAAACCTTACAGTGTATTTCATAATAATCGTTCCATTCACCTTCATCAGCTTCTTTAAAGATTAGATTAAACGAATCAGCCCTAGCAATATTTTTCCTCCTACTGCGATCACATCCGGCCAGTAATTGTTCTTTAGTTTTATTTTCAATATTAATGATTATTGTTGCGCGAACATCTCTAAAACCCTTCCAGCCCATAATTACTCATAATTTGCAGCATATTTAAATTTATCATCACTGAGTGCAAATTTCTTCAATATTTGCAAAATATTTCTTTTTTGAGAAATAGTAATTCAGCATATATTCAAATTTATCTAAAAATTTATCTAACGGCCCGAGCCTATATATTTTGGAGTAGGGCATTTCAATTAAGTCCCATGAGTGCATTAAAAATACAGGATTCTCAAAAACCGAAATAAATCTAAAATAAAGATTTAAAAGGGGCTTGGGAAGAATTCTCAAAGTTAATGACGAAAATGGCAGAATGAAAGAAGTAATTGGTATTTCTAAAAGACCGTGCCGGACATGAGTCCTAAGTGGCATAAAATTATCTTTAAAATCTATTTTTATCTTCCAAAAGAAAAGAAGATGATAAAAATTCCACGGTGCTAAACTAGAATCATATAAGAAACCCTTTTTTATTAGCAATCTGATTGTTTCTTTATCAGCGGAATGCTGCGGCCCCCTAAATCCTAAGGGTTTAATCTTGAGATATTTCTTAAAACATTTAATAGATTTATCAAGGTTTTCTTCTTTTTCAGTGCGGGACATTACATCGAACCTCTTATGCTCGTATCCGTGGAGAGATATTTCATGTCCGTCTTTCTTAAATTGTTGAAATAATTTTGGATCTTTCTTTATGCAGTCACAGGTTGTAAATAAAGTTGCCTTAACTTTATATTTTTTTAATAATTTTCTTATTTTCCAGATTGCTCTAAGAGAATCATAAGAGCCGCGATGGATATCGGGTTCAACATCTATCGAGATAAATAGATTTTTCATTTTTTGATAAAGTGGACATAGAATACATAAGAAAAAGAAGGGAAGATTTTAACTAATAACCAATTTAAGGCCATCGAAAGTCTAATCAAACTTTTCGGAAAGAACATCGGAGAAAAAACAACCGTCTCTCTTATCGCCGCGATTTTTAGATTGTTTTCTTTAGCTATTTGATAAATCTCTTTCTTTTTAAATAGGTTATAATACCTTAATTCTCCTCTTTTTATTCTTTTCTTAGTAAAAAAATATGAAATAGAATACAAATTTGGAAAATCTATAATCACAGAGCCATTCTTTTTCACTACGCGCGTCATTTCTTTAATCACCCTTTTATAAAAAGGAGTATGCATAATAAATTGAGAAGTTATTACAACATCAAAAAAATTATCTCTAAAAGGAATCTTCTCAGCATCAGCTACTTGAACCTTTTTTACTCCCTTTCTTTTCCTTGCTTGCTGAAGCATTGCAGAAGAAATGTCTATGCCGTAAATGTCTCTAGGAGAATAGAGCTTGAAAAATCTTCCAGTCCCACAAGCAACGTCAAGTATATTATTCATACCAGTATTCTTTAAAAAATCCCGTGTAATTCTTTCTTGGATTTCTATTACCTCGCTCCTCCTGGGATCTTTTGACCTATTTGTGTCATAATCTTCTGCTTCATCGCCGAAATATTGATCTGCAAGTTCTTTCTTTATTTCTTCCTTCGATTTCATTTTATTTTGTTTAAAAGCATTATAAGGTATAAAAAGCTATAGGCTGAGATAGCAAGAGAAATTAAGTTTAATATTATTAAGAAATAAAAAACGCTAAACGGGTTATCTATACCTATATAAGAATAAATGCGGGAGAATCTACCGTTAGATCTCGGATTATCTATCTGAGATTCTTTAAATTGGGAGATAGAAAAAAAATTAGAAATAAACGCAAAAACCGCCCCAGCTATCCCTATATAAAGTATATATTTATTCCCCTGATTCAAGAAGTATCCTATTGAAAGTGTAAGGATAAATGTTAAAGAGATAAAATAGTGAAAAAGTCTGTCTGCTTTAGCCCATTTAACAGAAAATCTTTTTTGGTATCTCGCTAGTGGCCCATCAACATAATCAAGTAAAAGGACAAATTGATATGCTGTAAAAAATATTAATGTCAGAAGATATCGATCATAAAGAAAAATAAGTGCGGTGACAACTGCAAAAACCATCCTGAAGATAGTAAGGAATTCTGCAGCAAAATGGAATTTCTTAAGGAAGGGCAAAAGTTTTTCAGCTTGCTTTCTTAACCACCGTTCTTTTGAGTCCATAGAAATAAAAAATTAAGGTTTGTTTATATAGCTTATGGTCTTTTAAGCCCGGCACTAAATCTACTTTAAATATCTAGCATATCCAATCAAGGCTCGAATCAAAAGAATTGTCACAGGCTGCGCACACCGGAGTGAAGTAATTGCCCCTAGCCTGTTTATCAAGTAAAATTTTAAACTTTTTACTTTCTCTTATTTCTTTTATGTTGTTCTTTAATAAATTCCCAAATTTGACATTGCTTTCATAATCTCTGCAACACATTATAACATTACCCTTTACATCAACTGTAACTGTATTCCAAAGAACAAAACAAGGCCACCTCCTTTTTTTAAGTCTTTTCTTGCTTATTATCTTCACATTCTTTAAAGCACCAGCCCAATCAGAAGGAACATAAGCTCTAACAGAATCTGCTAGTGGGCTCCAGAATTTAATAAAATTACTAACGTCTTTCTCATTTTCTTCGATTATAACTAATGAAATATTGCACAATAATTTACTCTTGGTCTTTTTCTTTCTTTCTAGAAAATAAAGAACCTTGCTTTTAGTCTTCCCATAATTTAGCCCCATTATTTCCCCATAGTTTTTTTCTGTGCCATTAATAGAAAAAGTAATTCTGTCTATCTTTTTTCTAAGAAGGTTATCAGTCAACTCTCTGGTTAACATAGAAGCATTTGTATATATATCGATCTTCAAATCAGGATATTTCTCATTGATAAAATCAATTTTTTTAAGAAAATTTACATCTAAAAATGGTTCCCCGAATCCTGATATAGTCAGCCTCTCAATTTTTTCATATTTTAAAACATTTTCAACTATCTTCTTAAAACTAGCAAGGTCCATAACCTTTTTCTCTCTTTTCATGATTCTGTGCGGGCACATAATACAGCGAGCATTGCATAAATTAGTATTCTCAATCTGTAATATTCTTGGCCGGATGCTTGAAATTTTTCTTTTTATAATCCCAGCGTAAAAGAAGTTATAAATTTCAGTATTAACAATTCTAGAAAAAAAAGTCTGCGAAAGTAAAAACTTCTTGATTGCTCTTGTTAAACCATTCACTTTTCTGTAATAATTAGCTTCCTTGAAGATATATCTAAGATTCATAACTACTTCTAAAAACAATTTATGTTTTATAAATATAACTATCGAAATGAATAAAATTCATGGAAAGAAGATTAAGCTCTCCTAAAATCTTTCATTTTCTTTCTATACTTTGTAATATCTTCAACATTCGCCCAGTAAAAGCCTTCTTGTCTTAGCCTGCATGCAAGACAATAACCGCAGTGTTCATTTTTATTTTTTATTCCAACGTAGCAGCTGTAAGTATCCCCCATTTTTACCCCCATATTTTTACCAAGCAAAACAATATCTTCTTTATCTTTTTTTATAAGGGGAGCAATAATCCTGAATTTCTTTTTGCAGGCAATTTCCCCCACCTCATTAAACTTATTTACAAATTCCCAGCTAGTGTCTGGGAAGCCATCATTACCCTCATTTTTAAAGCCAACAGCTATGTCAAACACTTTTTTGCATTTTAAATAAATAGATTCAGCCAGACTAAGCGCATAACTCAGGAATATAATATTTCTGCAGGGCACGTACCATTTATCGCTTTCTTTTTTGGTGTTTGATAATTCTCCTCTTAAAATCCAACTGATCTCGCCCCCCCTATTAATCAAAGAATGCGACAAGTTTTTTATCTCACTTATTTTTATCTCACAAAATTTTGCATTTAAGTTCAAGGCACACTTCTTAGCTGCCTTTTTTTCTTGCCAGACTGCCCTTTGTCCATAATTAAAGAACAGAATAATCATTTCTTTATAGTCAAGCCTCTTTTTTAAGTAATTGGCAGTCACAACACTGTCCAAACCACCAGAACACAAAACTACAGCCCTTTTCATAGATTCTGAAAACTAATAAGCTTTATAAATTTGCTTTCGTAGCTTTGGGTATGAAGAAGAAAGCAAAGGAATTGAAGAAAGGAGAACTTATCTCGATAGGGGGAGCTAAAGCTGTGATAGAAGAAATTGAGATCTCAGATATAGGCAAGCAAGGAACAAAAAAAGTCAGATTAGTTGTTAAAACTCCTGCAGGAGAAAAAATAACTATTATTCGGCCAGAAGATTATCCTTTTGAAGTTTAATATGATAGATGTAATAATTACTTCGTTTAAAGAGCCAAATTCTACACTTCGAGCTGTTAAAGTCTTCCTTAAAAACAAGAGAAAAGATTTGAGGCTCACCGTTGTAGATCCTTTCCCAGAAGTAAAGGAATTTTTAAATACCAAAATAAAAGACAACAGATTTAATTTCTTCCAAGACCCGGGAGAAGGCAAAAGCTATGCTCTAAATCTTTTGTTTCAAGAATACAACTCAAGTAGTAATGAAGACCTATTTATTCTAAGTGATGGGGATGTATACGTTTCAGACAATACTCTGGATGAAATAACCGGAGCATTTCAAGATAAGAGTATAGGATGTGTAACCGGCAAACCAACGCCGTTAGACTCGAGAGATACAAAATATGGTTATTGGGCGCATCTTTTATTTTCTGGGATAGATAGGGCAAGAAGCAGTATTTCTTCAAAGCAGAAATTTTTAGAATGTTCAGGATATCTATTTGCAATAAGAAAAAACGTAATTTTTGATTTCCCTTTAGAAACATCAGAAGATAGCATAATCCCTTATCTTTTCTGGAAAAAAGGATATAAAATAAAATACATCCCAAAAGCCGAAGTTTATGTTAAGAATCCAGCAACATGGAGAGACTGGCTCGCTCAAAAACTAAGGAACGTAAAAGCGCATGAAAACCTTAATAAAATTGCTCCGGATATGCCAAGAACAAAATCGTTTTTTAACGAAGTAAAGCATGGCTGGTATTTTCTGTTCACATATCCAAGAAGCGCCAAAGAACTTTATTGGACAATTCAATTGTATTTAGCAAGGTTCTATCTTTATTTTAAGGCTTTTAAAGAGTTGAAGAAAAAGAAGGCTTACGCAGATGGTTGGAGGGGCGAAGCCACAACAGAGAGCACCAGGACTTTAGACTAACACATCTTAAATAAATCAAGGCGGATATAGCAGAGTTAATAAAATAGTTTTAATCTGAATAATTAATTTATGTTCGATAAGACAGGCGTATTGAGGAATGATAATTTCCTATTTGTCTTCTGGCGCATCATGCTCTTGGTGCAGTTTTCTTCATTTTTAAAAGTCAGGAAAGTTTAAATAGTTAACAATTGTTAATTAACTATGGTTAATAAAATAATTCATCCTCAAGAGCTAGCTGTGTGGTATATTATCCCTTCGCTGAGAAGAGAAATTGCGATGGAAATGAAATCGAGGGGTATCGAACAGAAAAAAATCGCCGCCATGCTTGGGATTACAGAGCCAGCAATCTCGCAATATACAAGCCATAAGCGAGCATCTGAAATAAGATTTAATACAAAAATCAAAGAAGAAATAAAAAACTCAGTTGACAAAATAATTGAAAAGAAAAGTTCGCCGTTAGCAGAGATACAAAGGATAATGGGCATCCCAGAATTAAAAGAGATACTCTGTTCACTTCACAAAAAATCAGGTGGAATTTCAAAGAATTGCAAAATATGCTTAAAACTAAGGAAATCAAAATGAGACAAAGGGAAATATATTTAGACAATGCTGCAACAACCTGTCTTGATGAGAAAGTTCTGCACGAAACGATTCCTTATTTGAAGACAAAGTACGGAAATCCAAGCAGTTTTCATAGTAAAGGAAAAGAAGCAAGAGAAGCTGTTGAAAACGCACGCGCCAGAACAGCAAGAGTACTGAACTGCAAATCAAAAGAAATAATTTTCACTTCTGGTGGCACAGAGAGTATTAATTTTGCATTAAAAGGAGTCGCCTTCGCAAATAAAGATAAGGGAAACCATATAATAACTTCTCAAATAGAGCATCATGCAGTTTTTCATACTTGCGAGTTTTTAGAAAAGCAAGGTTTCAAAGTAACTTATCTTAAAGTAGACAAATTTGGCTTAGTAAACCTAAAAGACGTTGAAGCAGCAATAACTGATAAAACTATTCTGGTTTCAATAATGTACGCTAATAACGAGATCGGCACTATCGAACCAATAGCAGATATTGGAAAAATATGCAGGCAGAAAAAAGTTTTGCTGCATACAGATGCCTGTCAAGCATCTAGCGCTTTAGATTTAAAAGTCTCAAATTTAAATGTTGATTTAATGACTTTGAATGGCAGTAAAATCTACGGCCCAAAAGGGATAGGAATCTTATATATCAAAGAAGGAATTAACATCGAGCCCCTGATTCATGGCGGCGGACAAGAATTTGGCCTGAGGAGCGGAACTGAAAATGTATCGTCTATAATTGGCTTTGCAAAAGCTCTTGAACTAGTGCAGGAAGAAAAGAAAAAGGAAAATAAAAGACTAACAAAACTAAGAGACATTTTGATTGAAGGCTTATTAAAAATACCAAAAACTCGTCTCAATGGGCATTCAAGTTTAAGATTGCCAAATAACATTAATGTTTCATTTTTAGACATCGAAGGCGAAGCAATGCTTCTTCACTTGAACGAAAAAAGAGTTTATGCTTCAACGGGGAGCGCCTGCGCTTCAAAAAGTTTGGAGACCAGCCATGTTTTAAAAGCAATTGGCTTGCCGTATGAAGCCTCTCATGGAAGTTTGAGATTTAGTTTAGGAAAACACACAACACTCGGCGAGATAAGATATTTATTAAGAATCATGCCTGAAATTGTTAAAACTTTAAGAAAGATTTCACCTCTAAATTTAAACATGGAGCACTATAAATGAAAAAAACCAAAAGTAAACAAACAAAATTGAAAGCAGAATTGCATACAGATGTAAAAGCAAAAGTCGATTCTAAAAGATGGTTTTATACAAACATTGTTAAAGAGCATTTCTTCAAGCCAAAGAATTTTATGGAAGAAAAGCAGGCCAAGAAATACAAAGCAGATGGGGTCGGGTTAGCTGGGAGCGCAGTCTGCGGCGATATGATGCGTGTTTGGCTCAAAATAGACAGTAAAACTGACAAGATAAAAGAAATGAAATGGTCCACATTTGGCTCTCTGTTACCGGGCGCAAAAATTTTAATGAGTAACTTCAACACCAAATCAGTTGAAAATTTTACAATCGGAGACAAAATATTAGGCGGCGAAGGCAAAGAAAATTTTGTTGAGGAAGTACTTGTAAAAAATTACAAGGGGAAGATTCTAACAATCAGACTATCTACTTCAAATTTTTATACATTTAATTTAACCCCAAATCATCCAGTATTATGCATTCGAAGAAGAGATGCCGCAATTATTCAGAGAACGCGAGGAACAAGATGGTCTGATGTTTCGCAAGAAAAAATAAATGACTCAAATATAATCGTAGTTCCTGCTTCAGACCTAGAAGAAGGAGATTTTTTATTATTTCAGGTGCCATTGCAAGTAGAAGATATCCAAAAAATCGACGAAGACCTCTGCACATTATTAGGATACTATGTTTCAGATGGCTCAATTCCATCAAAAAACAGGGTTATCTTTTATTTTGGATTAGATGAGAATGAATACATATCTGAAATAGTTGAAATCGCAAAAAGAAGAAAATGGAGTTATAAAGTATACAAAAGAAATACGGAAAACGTTAATTGTGTACAATTAAATGAGCCGGAGGTGGTTAATATTTTAAAAACTAACGGGGGAGCCCCCTCAAAAAAGAAGTTCTCACAACAAGTGTTATTGCTGCCATTTAAAAAACAAGAAAGAATAATCAATTCTTATATAAATGGTGACGGCTGGGTATTGCACCAGGACCCAAATTGGCAACCACAATATTTCATTTCCACATCAAAAGAAGAAATCGCTTACCAATTACAAATCATTCTGGGGCGTTTAGGAATATTCGCCCCGATTCATAAAAGAGAAAGCAGAGAATTTCTTAGCAGAGGCAAGAAATATAAAAATTCAGGAGAGTTCAATCTTATTTTCAGAAAAGATGTTGTTCGTTCAAGAGTAAAGTATAATAAAAAGAAATCTTCTTTTCTTATACCTATAACAAAAATAGAAGTTAAGGACTACGAAGGCAAAATTTATGATTTAGGGGTAGTTTATGAACCGAAGGTATACAGGGTTAACGGAATCTCTTTGCATAACTGCGCGAGTGCAATAGCTTCAACTTCAATGCTCTCTGTAATGGTAACTGAAAAAGGCGGAATGAAAATTGACAATGCGTTAAAAATAAAGCCTCAAGATATAATCAAAAGATTAGGCGACTTGCCTCAAAGAAAAGTTCACTGTTCTGTACTTGGAGACAAAGCCCTGCGTGCGGCGATAAACGATTATTTCAGAAAAACTAAGCAAATGCAAAGAATAGTAGCAGAGGGAGCAAAAATTGTTGATAAAGACACAGGCATAACAGACAAAGACATAGAAGAGGCTGTTCTAGAAGGCGCAGACACCCTGGAAAAAGTCCAGCAAAAACTAAAGGTCGGAGTTAGTAATAAAGCCTGCATTCCCGAAGTTGAGCAACTCATTCGTTTTTACAAAGAGAAATATTTCGGGGCAGATAAAATTAATATCTAACTGAGGCGTAAGGAAAATTATCTATTAATAAGTATGCCTTTAAATTTACTGCATTTTTAAGTATGATTTCTGCAGCCAAGTCGTTTCTTAAATCAGGAAGAGGATATTGCCTATTCTGTATGTTTGGAGCAAAGTTTGGTGGATGACGTTTTTGTGTGACTAAATTTCTAACTTCGCTGTGCCCATATCTTACTATCTCTAAAAATTTATCATCTCTTGGCAAATTTTGGAAATTTGGGTTGATTGAATAAACTAAATAATCTGGCATGCTTTCGAGTAAAGCTTCAGCTTCTGTCCAATCTTTAGGTAAGCGTTTGCAAAGTATTCTTAACACATGCACAGCATTTTCATTTGAGCTATGAAGCTCCCTTGAATCAATAAGTTCTAATCTTCCTTCTTGGTTAAATCTATAACTAAGAGAAGCTCCCCTATAAAAGCGGGTAACAAATAAATGGTCAAAAACTACTTTTACCTGAACAGGTATATCGCCGGCCCTGCCAGTATATGTTCTTTTTCCCTTATTAAAAGCTAAAATTCTTTCAAGTCTGGCAGTTTCATTGCTTTCTCTTCCAAAATTTTGAGTGAAGAAACCCTTTATTTGCCAAACTTCTGTAGGTGAGATTTCCTGCCGAGCAGCTGATTTTTGCGCCAAGCTCCTCAAAAGGCGTTCAGCTGTTTGTTTTATATTTTCAACTGGCATAATAATAAATGAGATTTCCTATTTTAAAGAATTTGTATACAGAAGTATAACTCTCTGCGGGAAAGAGGCGGTTAACTGAGCTTGCATTCCCGAAGTTGAGCAACTAATTCGTTTTTACAAAGAAAAATATTTCAGTTAGCCACAAGACAGAGAAATAAGATCTCGCGTAAAGAATAAGATATATTTTTATAGAACGTTTATTTATTGTTTATATGCATCTCACTGAAGAACAAACACGAAAAAAACTTATTAATCCAATTTTAGAAAGAGTTGGCTGGCATACCGAAGGACATTATGTCAAAGAAGAGGTCAATCCTGTTAAATCCAATTTTGTAACTAAAGAATATATTGGCAGAGAAGCAGGAATAGAAAGAAATGTTGACCGATTTATCGATTATTTATTATTAGATGAAGATAGAAGCCCAATTGCTATAATAGAGTCTAAGAAAACTTATGTTGATGTAGAAAAAGGAGAGATACAAGCAAGAACTTATAGAGAAGACATAGAGAAACAACTCAAAATAAAAATTCCAATATTTTTAACCAACGGACATAAATGGTATTATGTAGATGATTTAGACAGAAGAAGACAAATTGCTCTTCCATTTAGTCAAAAAGATTTGCACAGAATTGTCAGTCTTATGAAAAAGAGAAAAGACCCGTCAAATATTAAGATTAATTCCAAAATAGTTGACAGACAGAGAGGAATAGAGGCAGCAAAATTGGTTCTGGAACATTTTTCTAAAAGGCATAGGGAAGCTCTTGTAAACATGGCTACTGGAACAGGTAAGACAAGGGTTGCAATGGCAATAATCGACAGCCTGATAAAAGCAGAATATGCACAAAAAGTCCTATTTGTTGTCGATAGAATTTCTTTAGGTAATCAGGCAAAAGAAAAAGGATTTAAGAAATTCTTTCCAGACAGCCCTATCTGTGAATTAAATGAAGAAGGATATTCTGATTCTGCAAGGTTTTATGTTTCAACTGTTCAGACTTTAATGTCTGCTCAAAAGCCAAGAGGAAAGTTTTATGAAAAGTTTGGCACAGGAGCTTTTGATTTAATTGTTTTTGATGAAGCTCATAGGTCTTATTATGATAAAAATAATGATATTTTCAAATATTTTGATGCGCTAAAAATAGGATTAACTGCTACTCCATTAACCCAAGTGATAAGAGATCTTAGCACTTTTAAATTATTTAATTGCGAAGAAGGAAAACCAACTGTAAGGTATGACTATGATTCTGCTGTAAATGACAAGGTTTTAGTTCCATATACTTCAGAGATTATAGAAACAAAGGTTTTATCTCTGGGAATAGAAGGCAAGAAATTAAGTAAAGAATTACGGCAAGCATTAAGAGAGCAAGAAGAAGAGCCTGAGAAATTTCAGACTCCCGGTTCAAAATTTGAGAAATATTTTACAGATGAAAAAACCAATGAGTTGATTATTCGGGAATTTATTGATAGGTGTTACAAGTCTGATGATAATCGTCCTTGCAAGAGCATCTTTTTCTGCGTAAGTGTCAAGCATGCAGAAGCTTTAGAATTATTATTCCAGAAATTATACCCCCTTTTATCTAAAGATGTTAAGGTAATTACTTCTGATAAATCCAGATATATGGATGAAGTCAAGCGTTTTGAAAAAAGAGACAGCCCAAGAATTGCTTTATCTGTTGGTGTTTTAGATACTGGCGTAGATGTGCCAGAAGTAATGAATTTGGTTTTTGTTAAACCTGTTATTACTCCCATAAGATTCTGGCAGATGCTTGGAAGGGGAACTAGAAACTTAGAGGCCTGCGAAAATAAAGAGTGGCTTCCAACAAATAAAGAAGGACGGCATATAAAAAACGATTTTTTGATATTAGATTTTAAGTTTGGCGAATGGTCAAACGTAATAGAACACAAATTGCATGATTATGGAAGAAAATCATCAGGCACAGATGCTAAAACTAGAATATTCCTAGAGCAGGTAGATGCTTTAGAGAAAAATTTAAGCGAAAAAGAAAGAAAGATTGTTGAAAGACAGATTCTTGATGCAATAAAGGAGATTGACATAGAGTCTCCTTTAGTTATTGAAAAGAAAGAGATGATTAAAAAAGTAATTTCAGCTAAATTCGATTTAAGGCAACACGTTAAAGAACTAAGGGAAGAAATAGCACCCTTACTTATCTGCTCCCCATCCGAAAACGCCAAAGTATACGGGTTTATTTCAAAATGTGTTAAGCTTTTTGACTATATCAAAGAAAATAGGAGAGAAAAAATAGCAGATGTTGAAGAGTTTGTTGTTGATCATGTAGATGTTATTTGGGATAAAAATCTTGATGCAATCAAACAAAAAAGAGATGATTTGATAAGAATTCAAAAAGAGCAGTTTTGGGAGGAAATTACTTTTGAGGATGTAGACTTTTTAGTAAGAGATATTTCACCTTTGATGATATTCTATGAAGATAATAGTAAAAAACCAATGTTAAGAATTAATGCCCCAGATTTAACAATTAAAGTTGAAAAAGAAAAAATGGAAGTAAGAGAGGGCAAAGAGTTAACTGATTTTATTTATTCAAATAAACTAATAAAGAAAATAAAAGATGGAGAAGGCGTAACTTCAGATGAATTAATCCAAATTGAAGCAGAATTAAGAAAACTTAACCCTTATTGGACTATTCAAAATATTCAGCAAACACAAGACTTCATTATATTTCTAAGGGCATTGGTAGAAATTAAAGGTCTGCCAGATCCTCAAGAGATGATTAAATGGGAATTTGACAAGTTCATAGCTGATAAGAATGAGCACTATAATTCTGAACAGCTTAAATTCCTAAGGCTTTTAGAACAGGTTTTCATTAGGGCTAAGCATATTGAACTCAAAGACCTTGCAGAGCATCCTCTGGCAGATGCTCGCCCATTAGATGTTTTTACAAAAGAGCAACTTGAAGTAATTGTTCAAAAATGCAATAAATTAAAGTGGAAATAGGGAAAAAGGTGTATACACCTTTTTAGCAAAATTTATATAGTTCCTGTTCTTTGATTTTTCATGGTAATTAAAAATAATCCATTGAGCGGTGAAGAAAGAAAGATAGTTTCAACAAGATTATACAAGACTGAATTTCTTTATTTCAAGAAACTCTGCGAGCTTGAAAAAAAATCTGTGAATGGCAAATTGAGGGACATGATACGAAAAGAACTAAAAATGGAGGATAAGAAATGAAAGAATTTGATTATTACATCTTCATAGATTTCTCGGAAAACCTGATTGGTTATAATATAATTGAGAAGAATAAAATCAGAGAGTTGTTGCCTAAGATAACAAAACTTGCGCATTATAAAGATTTAAAGCACAAGAGAGAATATCTTAGTTCCATGAAGAAATTATTTGAAAGGGAGAAAATTGTTTCATATCTTGAGAAGAGCAGGATAAAAAATATAAGATATAATTTAGACATTTTTATTGAAGTCTCTGAATTTATCAAAAAACATGAAAATTGCATAATCTTTATTTCTATAGATAATTTTCAGTATAATACATTTAGGAAAGTTATTAATTTAGTTGATAAAGATAAAGTTGAGATTGTCAGAGAAAGCCAGTTAAAAAAAGGCTCTCCTGAATATAGGATGAGTTTGATAATCGACACTCAATTAAACTTAGTTAGGAGAAACCATAAATGATTAATAGACTTGGGAACTCGTCAATCCTACTAACCGCATCATCTTCGGATTTCTCCTATCTCCTCAAAGGAGGCACGGGATTCGTCAGAGTTCTTGCATCTATTGTTAGATTAGATGAATCGAACTATAAAAAACTTTCGGTTTGGGAGCATTTTTATGGCTGAAACCTGCAAAACCTGCCGCAAGGAATTTGAGTCAGGCATCTGGCTCTCTCCTCAATTCAGAGATGAAAAAGTTCTGTTATTTTGCTCAGATAAATGCAAACAGGAATATCTCGAGAATAAACTTAGGAGAATAAAAGTGAATTATCCAGATTATTATGAGAAAATAAAAATTGCTGCAGAGAATAAGTCCTTTTTAGGCAACAAAGATATTTATGCTCCTTTTATTGAAGCAATAAAAAACAAAAACAGCAAAAAAACTGCACCCATTAAAATAGGCGTTGATACCAGCATAATTGTAAATCTTATTTTAAAAGATATTAATCTCTTTGAATTCAAGAAAAAAGAATTCTCAGGCGATGCTGTTCCTTATTATGCAATGAGAACTAAATATGAGTTCAAAAGAGTCATGCTTAATAAGTTTGATGTTGACAAAAAAGAAAAGAACAAGCTCTGGAGGCGGATAAAAAGCTCTCTTGGATTGAAGCCTCTTAAAATAGGCAGCAGCGATATTTCAAAATACACTGATAAAGTTAAGAAAGCTAATACCAAGCTGATTGAACAAAAGGAGCCACAATTTCAAAAAGATTATAAGATTGAAAATGAAGATATTGAAATAATCGCTAGTTTCTTAAAGTCTAAGATTAAAATAGTTTATACTTCAGACAGGGCTTTTCATGAAACTTGCGAGATTTTGAGGCTAGATTCTAAACTTATCACTATGCAGGACTATAGCATGATGAAGAAGAGGATATTGTGATGGAAAAAGATAAATTAATGCGGGGGGCGGGGAGATGATGAATAAGCAAGATCTGGACTTTATAATTTCTGAAGGTGAAGGGTATAATTTAGAATTTAAAGAATCGTTTAGTTCTGAAATTTCTAAAGAAATTTGTGCATTTGCTAATTCTAACGGCGGGAAAATACTTGTGGGGGTAAGCGATGGCAAAAAGGTAAAAGGCATTCAGATTACAAACAGACTAAAATCGCAAATTCAAGATTTAGCTAGAAATATAGATCCTAAGATAAATATTATACTAGAAGATGTAAATAATGTCTTAGTTATGATTGTTCCAGAGGGAAAGAATAAGCCATATTCTGTAAACGGAAGATTTTATGTAAGGCAAGGCACGAATTCACAACAGTTGACACGAGACGAAATCAGGGAGTTTTTCCAAAAAGAAGGCAGAATCACTTTTGATGAGAAAGTAAATGATAAGTTTGATATTTGCAGTGATTTGAATAGGAAAGCATTTGAAACTTTCTTGGAAAGAGCTAAAATAAGCCACATATTGCCAAATGAAGAAATTTTAAATAATTTGGATTTGATTGAGGACAAAAAGATAAAAAATGCAGGGGTTTTGCTCTTTTGCAATCAGATTTCGCATTTTTTTCTTAATGGAACAATAACCTGCGTTTTATTTTTAGGCAAAGATAAATCAAATATTTTAGACAAAAAAGAATTCGATAGGGATATTTATTCCAATTATCTCGCGGTTATTGATTACATAAAGTCAAAGCTAAATACTGAATACATAATTAAAACCGCTGGACCTCGTGAGGAAAAGCTTGAACTGCCTGAAGAAACTATAAAAGAAGCGCTTCTTAATGCGATAGTGCATAGGGACTATTTTTCAAATGCCGAGATTCAAGTATATATTTTCAAGGATCGCATAGAGATTGTAAATCCAGGGGGATTGGTTCCGGGTATGAAATTTGAGGATCTGGGCAAGAAAAGTCTTTCACGAAACAAGCTTTTATTTGGTTTACTTCAAAGAATGGATGTAATTGAAAAAGCTGGAACAGGCATAGCCCGAATGAGAAAAACCTTAAGAGAATATCGCTTAAAAGCGCCTGTAATCGAAACTGATGAAAACTGGTTTACAGTCACATTCGCAAGGCCCGACCTCCAAAAAGAAAGCTATGAACAAAGGTTTTATGAGGCAAAAAAAGATAGGTTGGTAGAAGGGTTGGTAGAAGGGTTGGTAGAAAGTCAACGAAGAATCTTAGAATTAACTAAAAATAACCCTCAAATAAGTAAAGCTGAAATGGCTGAAAAAATAGGGATTAGCACAACGGCAATAGATAAGAACATAGAGAAGCTCAAAGAAAAAGGACTTCTTAGGCGCGTCGGCCCTGATAAAGGTGGGAAGTGGGAGGTCAAAGAATGAGCCCTAAACAATTTGTTGCTTTAGCTTTTGGCGTTTTGTGCATAATTTTGATAGCCTCAACAGGCGCATTCTCAGAAATAATTGAAGGATTTTCCAGCGCGATGGGTATTTATGGTTTTATCATTGGGGTTTTGATTGTCTTGGTGATAATTGCAGGGTTTTTGGGAATTAAAGGGGGAAGAAGATGATACCAAGTTTTACTAGCGCAGAACAAGCCAAAGAATATCTCATTAAGTCTTTTAGAGAGGTAATAAACAAAATAGAAGGCGCAAAAACTCATGGGGAAAAAGTTAAGGTTATAAAAGAATGGGATATGACCCAATACTCTGCAGAAGATCAGCCACTTGAAAATAAACCTGTAAAAGACTATCCAGAATATCAAAAAGCTAAAACTTTAGTTTATGATTTTTTTAATTGGGTGGAAAGTCAAAAAGGAGTTAACATTATTAAGGCAACTCATGAAGATCCATTTTTTAATGAAATGTCGGGAAATAAAACGTTAATGATCGCAGAGCTTATACAAATGCTTCCTTATTTACCGGTTGAGTTACAAGCATATTTTGTTCTAAATATATTCAGAACTACCTATGAATTGAACTTCAAAAATCTCACATTAATCTTGAATGAATATTTAAAAAGGCAAAATAAGAAAACAAGTGATTTTTATTATATGGACGATTTTAAAACGGAGTTTGCAGATTATACAAAAATGAATGATCTTCTTGAATATTTTAAAAATGATATTCGAAACCCAGTTGCACATGAAAATTGGTTTATAAAAAATGAATGGGTCTGGACAAAAAATAAAAGAATAGAGAAAAAAGAAGATATGCTGGAAATCTCAAAGCAGATTTATGAGCTTTTTTATTTTCGTGTCGCTTTATCAACATTTATGCTAGAAGGATATAGAAAACATACTAAGGATAAATCAATGAGCACCGAACAAGTGTCAAAATTTGTTGAAGGTATAAAACAAAAGATTCAGGAGATTGAAAATGAATGAAAAAATAAAGTTTAATTTCAAAAAACAGATAATTCAAGATAAAGAAGGTAATCAAATTGACTTAAGTAAAATAAAAACCACTGAAGACTTAAAGAATGCAATCATCTATGAGATAGAATTTCCATATTGTAAAAACTGCGGTTTCTATTCTATGTGCCCCTATAAATGTAATACTAAAGAATACACCTGTATGTTATTGGATAAAGTAGTAAGAAGATATATTGATATGAATATTAAGTCAATAGACTATAATAATTCTTATTACATGGAAGAATTCATCAAATCTTGTTATTATTTTGCACACATGTCTAATGATTTTTTGAATTTGTTGGGAATTTATACAGCTGATTACTGGAATAGAAATTTAGAAAGTAGGCATTCGAGTATGAATTCGTTATTTGCGCATAAGGTTTTAGTTGGTTTATCAAAGTATATTGAAACCAACAGGAACGTAAATGTTAACAGGATAAAGAAGTTTATAATCTTAGTTGAAGGAGAGTGCGATAGAATAATTATTAGTAGTGTTTTAAAATCATTGGGGGTTTTAGGTATAGATTTTGATATCAAAAACTCTATAAGAATAGTAAGTCTAGAAGGGAAAGATAAATTAAGAAAAAAAGAATCGATAAAAGATTATTTCAAGAGATTTAGGGAATTAGAAACAGATTACTTCCTATTTATAGATGAAGATGCAAAAAAAGAAGCAAGAGAATTAATCACCGCGGGAATTATAAAAAAGGGTCAGATATATTATTTTAGAAGAGAATTAGAGGAAGAATATCCTCTAAAAGAATTAATCCAGAATCTAGAAGAAATCTGCCCAGAAACTAAAGGACTTTTTAAAATCAGTGATATAAAATCTCAAATAAACAGAGAAAGATTGAAGAATATATTAAAGAAAATAGCTAATAATGACTCTAAACATTTTGACATAACCAAGAATAGCGTCAAAACAGAGTTAGCAAAAAGATTTTCAAAGAAGATCTCGGAAGAATTAGAAAGATCCGTAATTGACTCTAGTGGTTGTCATAGGGGGGATTGGACTCCAAAAAGCAAAAATTATAAAAGACTTGTTGAGAGAATCCGACCGCTTGCAAATAAAATAAATAAAATATCTACAGATTTTTACGTAGTAAGATGAAGCAACAAACACAAACAAATAAAATTGAATGGAAAGAATTTGAACTCGGCGAGTTGGGCGAGATAGTAACAGGCAATACTCCTCCAAGGAATAACGCTAAAAATTATGGAGATAAAACCCCTTGGATTAAACCTCCCAATTTAGATAAAGAGAAGTATGTCGCAGATTCCGATGAATACCTTTCCGAATCAGGTGCTAAAATAGCAAGACTATTACCTCCAGGATCGGTGCTTGTTTCTTGCATTGGTAATTTAGGCAAGATAGGCATAGCTGGAAGAGAGTTATGTACTAATCAACAAATTAACAGTATAGTTCCAAAAAAGGAAATATCTAGTGAATATCTATATTATGCCATAAAGAAATTCCAAAAGAGATTAGAACAATTGGCAAGCAGTGCTGTGGTGCCTTTATTAAATAAGTCTGCGTTTTCTAGAATAAAAATCCCCCTCCCCTTCTTCAACAACAAACCAGACCTAAAAGAACAAGAACGAATAGTCTCAATCTTGGAAAAAGCAGAAAAGCAAAAAGAAAGAGGCAAAAAAGCAGAAGCCCTGCTTGATGAATATTTGAAGAGTGTTTTTAATGAGATGTTTTATAATAAAGGGTTTGACACAAAAAAAGGAAAGGAATTATTTGAATTAACTTATGGAAAGGGGTTGCCTGAAAAAGAAAGAGATGATGGTAAATATGCCGTTTTTGGGTCAAATGGCGTAGTGGGGAGGCATTCTAAGTTCTTAGTAGAGGGTCCTGGAATAATAATCGGCAGAAAAGGGTCTATAGGGGAGGTTAATTATTCAAAAGAAAACTTCTGGGCAATTGATACAACTTATTACATAACTTTACTTCAAAAAATGAATTTAATTTATTTATATTATTTATTAAAATCGCATAATCTAAAATTAAATAACTCTACTGCAATACCTGGGTTAAATAGAAATGATGTTTATAGAATAAGCTTTATTGATGTTCCGCTTCCTCTTCAGCAAAAATTTGCCAAAATTGTCGAACAAACTGAGAAAATGAAAGAAAATGTCAGGAAAACTAAACAAAATTCTGAAGAGTTATTTAATTCGCTGATGCAAAAGGCATTTAAAGGAGAATTGCAAAATGAAAATAAAAAATAATCCACCGAGCTTCAGTTCTGATGAACTCGGAGCAATCTACAAACTCTTCAATAAATTCAGGGAAGAAAATCAAGAGACAGAAGGAGAATATTATGATGACTATTATGATTCTTATGAAGAAGTGATAACTCCTCGTATAATAAAGTCAGTCCTGTCAAAGATTACTAATCTTCTTCCAAATGAGCAAAAGGAAGAGATTGACAAAGATTTTTTAAGAAAAAAATATCACACTTTTAATAATTATGTCGATGAAAATGTTTATTCAACAATTGAGCGGGCGTTTTCACAATTAAAAACTATAGAGATAACATATTTTAATATGGAAAGTGCAGAATTTTCTAAGAGAAAAATTGATGTTTATTATAAGTCAAGAAAATATACTATTGGGTATTGCCATTTAAGAAAAGAAATAAGGAAATTCAGGACAAGCAGAATTGCTTCTGTAAAGTTGACAAAAGAAAATTATAAAATACCTAAAGATTTTGATAAAAATAACTACTAATATGAAAAACAAAAACAAGAATTCTAAATTTGAAAGTATAATAGAAGAAGCAACTATAGATTGTTATAGTGAATCTGAGCAGTTCTGCGGATGGTTTTGTGTTCTTGAGGAAAATATTTCTGTTCCATGTAAATGTTTTGTTGGAAAAAATAAAAAAGAGCAGGCAATTTTAGAAAAAATAGAACAAGACGAACATTCCGGCTCTACTTTGGGCTTGATAAAACTTGATAAAATAAAAGTCAGAACACCTATAGAGAATATTATTTTAGAAGATTGTAATGGCATGGTTTTTATAAATGCCTTTAAGCATTGGAGTGAAAATGGCGAATGATAATGGCTTGGTAGACGAATACGATTCTCTCGAAAGACAGAAAAAGGAAATAGAACAAAAAGAAGAAGAGCTAAAGAAGAGAATTATTGAACTTGCTAAAGATAAAAATACATCTGTCTTATTTGGCAGTCATAAAAAATGCTCGGTTAAAGAATACGATAAAATTGTTTATCCTGAAGACAAAACTCAGATTCTTGAATTAATTAAAAAGAAAGGGCTTTATGAAAGATTTTCAACAATGAGCTATATAAAATTAAACTCCGCGATTATTAAAGGGCAGGTTGATAAAGAAATAACAGATTTAACTAAAAAAGAGAAAGCCTTTAGGCTTTCTCTTAGAGATATTGAAAAATGAAAAGACAAGAAATCTATAAAGAAGTGGAGGAAATTGATAACAAAATCATGAAACCATCGATAATTCTGATGATTAGAGCACATATTTGTTCAGAATTCTCGAATAAGACAATTCTGTTTTTTGTTGTCCAATCAACAGAATTGTCTATACAAAAAAATTTGCAGTATGAAGTGGATAAAATTAATTGGGGAATTGTGATAAAATATATATCAATACAAACACTTAAAAACTATCTTTCCCTGATTAAATTACTAATAACATATGGTAAGGGGAGGCGCTCTGTCGAAAGGCAGGGCAGTGAGCCACCCCGTTTACTAATAACATATGGTAAGGGGAGGCGCTCTGTCGAAAGGCAGGGCAGTGAGCCACCCCGTTTTATTTTATCTTCAGGGGGGAGCGATGAGAGTAATTATTCTGATTGATGCTAAGAACTTTGAAAAAAGCGTGTATTCGCTCAGTATTAAAAGGAAAGAATTCAGATATATTGATTTTTATAAATTGAATACGTTTATTCTGGAATATTTGGTAAATAACCAACAATACAAAAATAATCTTCTCCAACATCTGAGGACTTATTTTTACACCGGAGAATATACTGAGAATCTTATAAGGAAAATTGAAAAATACGCAGAGGGCAATCCCCAAAAAAGAGAGATTACTAAAGAATTATTAGAAAAATGCAAAAAAGAATATGAAAAACAAAGCAATTTTTTTAAGTATGCTAAGAATTATCTGTTCTTTGAGATTAAATTAAAGCCCTTGCAATTTAGCCCGAATGGCCTTAGAGTTTTGCAGAAAGGCGTTGATGTTCAGCTGGCAGTAGATTTAGTCGACTTTACACATAAAAATATATTTGACATTGCAGTGATATTATCAGGGGATATCGATTTAATCGAGTCGATTAAAACAGCTAAAGGGATGGGAAAACAGATAATTATAATGGGAAATTCAGGTGTTACAGCAGAAGAAATGAAAAGATATGCCGACTTATTTATAGACATCGGAAGATTTACAGATGAGCAGCTAAATAAGTTTACGCACATATATATTAAAAAGGAGGCTTCATAATAGTAAATATGCTACACACAGAACTCAAATCAAAAATAAGAAAATTATGGGATAAATTTTGGAGTGGGGGAATAAGCAACCCACTTCAGGCAATAGAGCAAATATCTTATTTAATCTTCATGAAGAAACTTGAAGATAAAGATGTTCTTGATGAGCAAAATGCAACTCTGAAAGGAGTTAAATTTAAATCGATTTTTGAAGGGCATAAAAATTGCAGATGGTCTGAATGGAGCGAATACCCTTCAGATAAAATACTTCCGCACGTTAGAGATGCCGTGTTTCCATTTATGAGAAGTTTGGGCGGAGAAAACTCCCATTATAATAATTATATGAAGGATGCGACTTTCTCTTTGCCTACAGCATCTTTGTTAATTGAAGCTGTAAATATCATTAATGATTTGCATATAAAAGAACAGAATCAAGACACACAAGGAGATATTTATGAATACCTTTTGGGAGAATTACAAACCGCAGGTAAAAACGGGCAGTTTAGAACGCCAAGACATATAATCAAAATGATGGTTGAACTTGCTAATCCTGAAAAAGGAGATAGAATTCTTGACCCTGCTTGCGGAACAGCAGGCTTCTTGGTAAATGCTTATGAACATATAATTAAAGCTAACAAAAAAGAAGGAGTTAGCACATTAACTGCTCAACAAAAGAAAATACTTGATGAAGAATGCCTTTATGGCTATGATATTGATAGGACAATGGTAAGAATTGCAGTTATGAATTTAATGATGCACGGAATTACTTCTCCCAATATTATTGGTGAAGATACTTTATCTAAAAGATACGATGAAAAGGGAGTTTACGATGTTATCTTGGCAAATCCTCCTTTTAAAGGTTCTATAAACGAAAGTGAAAAATCTGACGAATTAACAATAAGCACAAGCAAAACCGAACTTTTGTTCTTAGAACTTATGTATAATTGCCTTTCAATTGGAGGGAGATGTGCTGTTATAGTCCCAGATGGAGTTTTGTTCGGCAATTCCAATGCGCACAAATCAATAAGAAAGCTCTTATTAGAAAAATGCAGATTAGACGCAATAATCTCTATGCCTTCAGGAGTTTTCAAACCTTATGCAGGGGTTTCAACAGCAGTCTTGTTCTTTACAAAGGGAGAGCCAACAGAAAAAGTTTGGTTCTACGATATGGGGGCTGATGGCTTTAGCTTAGATGATAAGAGAAACGAAATTAAAGAAAATGACATACCAGACATTTTAGAGAGATTTGAAAAGAGAAATAATGAAAATAATGAAGAGAGATCAAAGAAGCACTTCTTTGTTCCCATTGATGAAATAAAGTTAAATGAATGGGATTTGTCTATTAATAAATACAGGCAGGAAAAGCATGAAGAGATTGTTTATCGAGAAAGTAAGGAGATTATTAAGGAAGCTAAGAAAGAGGTTAAAGAATTATTAGAAAGATTTGAAGAATTAGAGAAATTGGGCTGAGAAATAATCAATTCTACTTCCCTCTCCAACTTCCGTATCTGTCTTTCCCCATAATTACGCGATCCAAGACCATCGATAAAAATTAATCCTGAATAAGTCCTTGTTTCTTTAACCTCGACCTTATCGCACTTGGCTGCCTTTTTAAGATTTGCGAAATTTCAGAGATAGTTTTGTTTTTGCTAATTAAACTTTTTAATTTTTCGTCATCTTCTTGTTTCCATGGTTCGTAAGCATTTGTATAATTCTCTTTTATTTTTTTTAATCTCGAATAATAATCTATTATTTTGTTAGTATCTAAATTCTCGCCAATTCCCCCTGCATCTAATTTTATAAAAGATCTTACAAGTCTTATTTTGTCGTATGAAAATTCTCCGTTAAAATAACTGTATATCGGAGAAAGTTGTCCAATTCCAAATTTTTCAAAAGCAGATTTTATTTTATCTAATATTTCTTTTGAAGGAAGTAGATAAGATATGTCAATCTTTTCTCCGCCATCTGCCAGTTTGTCTATATGATATATTATCCTACTTTCTTTTACTTTTTGAATTATTGCAATTTCCTTTATTGGCAATTTTTTCAAAATCAATTCTTTTGTTTTTTGATAATTTTTAGATAAATGCCTTGACCTTAATCGACAATTATCCTCAATAATACTCTTTGATGCAATATCACTGCCCTCAAGATGCTCTCTAATAACCTTCATAAACAAATTGCCAAAATCTTCTAATTTTTTCTCTCCTACACCTTTTATATTGAGAAATTCCCGCTTATTTGTAGGGAAATAAATACACATTTCTCTTAATGAAACATCCCCAAATATTATAAAAGGAGCTATGTTTTTCTGGCTAGCTATTCTTTTTCTTAATGCCCTTAGCTTTTCAAATAGTCTTTTGTCATATTGTTTAGTGTCTTGAGACTTATCTAATCTTATTTCTTTATCTTTTATCTCGTTTTCTGGCTTCGAGAGACTTAAGCAAGAATCACAAGCACCGCAATTTGAATCTAGAAACTCCTCTCCGAAATATTTCAAAATATGTCTTCTTTTGCAAGATTTATCTTCGCAGTATTTCATTACTTGGCTTAGCTTTATTTTGGCGTTAGTTTTAGCAAATTCATCTTCAATTTTGTCTATAAAAAATTCATGCTTCCTTTTATCTCCCTGTGAATAGAATAAGATACAATCACTTGAAAGCCCATCTCTCCCTGCTCTCCCTATTTCTTGATAATAACCTTCAATTGTTTTTGGAAAAGTATGGTGAATAATCAGCCTAACATCTGGCTTATTGATGCCCATTCCAAAAGCAATGGTTGCAACTATGATATTCACTTTGTTTTTAATAAATAACTCTTGATTATTCCTCCTTATTTCAATATCAAGCCCTGCATGATATGGAAGGGCATTAAATCCGTGATTTTTTAATATTTGAGCGATATTTTCAGAATCTTTTCTTGAAAAACAATAAATAATAACAGATTCATCTTGATATTCTCGGAGCAAACTTATTATCTTCTCAAGAGCCTTCTTCTTTTTCACTACCATTAGGTTTAGGTTCTTTCTATTGAAGCTTGAAAGAAAAATCCTTGGATTCTTTAACAGCAATTGATTAACTATGTCTTGTCTTACTTTTTCTGTTGCGGTTGCAGTTAGAGCTATTATGGGTGTGTCTGGGAAGAGTATTCTTAAGGATTTTAAATTTCTATAATCTGGGCGGAAATCATGCCCCCATTCAGAAATACAGTGGGCTTCATCAATCGCAATTAAACTTATCTGTAGTTCACTTAAAAAGATTTTAAATTCTTCTAAGATCAGTCTTTCAGGAGCAATATACAAGAGTTTTACCTCTTTTCTTTTGATTTTATCTTGAATGATGTTGAGCTCTTGAGGAGCAAGAGAAGAATTAATATACTCTGCGCTAATCCCATTTGCTTTTAAGCTATCTACCTGATCTTTCATTAAAGAGATAAGAGGAGAAATAATCAATGTAAGCCCCTCAAAATTAAGTGCTGGAATCTGATAGCAAATAGATTTTCCTCCCCCTGTTGGCATAATAACTAATGAATCTTTTTTTTCAAGAGTGTTATTTATT
>Ga0233423_10000223_pt1 | contig 33967 bp, 36 predicted proteins | sample Watercolumn_Mata_FD_180713 | JGI IMG/M metagenome (GOLD analysis project Ga0233423, IMG submission 180713) | Freshwater microbial communities from Lake Matano, South Sulawesi, Indonesia - Watercolumn_Matano_2014_112_MG | ecosystem: Environmental > Aquatic > Freshwater > Lake | place: Indonesia... | reverse complement strand
CAGGTACATCTCCTTGGTGACATCGTTGAACCTGTAGACACCCATGGTGCTGACCACGCAGGTCGGTCCCCCGCCGATCATGCCTAACCTCTCCCGGGTCCCCGGACCTTCCAGGTAGCCGGGGGTGGTAATGTAGTCCACTTTATCGACGAATTTCTTCTTATCCTGGGGCAGAATGGCGAGGACCCTTTTGCCCGAAGTTGCCATGTCATTGGCGCCCCCGCTTCCGGCAAAATAGGTCCAGCTTTCCTTCTGGGTCCAGTTCCCGACACCCGACGAGTTGATATTTCCATACTTGTCGATCTGGGCGCCGCCGATGAAGGCAACGTCCACCTCGCCGCGCTGCAGTGCCGCCATGGTGGCCAGCATGCCGAACGCTGCATCAGCGTTGGTGAAAAGGGCAGGGTCATCCACTGTAATCCCAAGAGCAATTGGAGGCGTAGCTCGAATTGCGCCGCCTTCGGTGAACATAATCATGTTTGGTGCGTGGGTGGCAAAAGCATACGCCGCCACGACAATCGGCAGTCCCACTCCCACGAAGACAACCTCTCCGTCCTTAATTTCCTTTGCACAACGGATTGTCATAAGTTCTGTCAGTTTATAATCAGCCATGGTTACTTCCCCCCTTTCTTCGCGGCCAGCGCCTCTTCGTAGGCCTTGAGCCGGTCATCGGTGTACATGGGCACACCCTTCCAGACTGCCGGATCATGGTAACCGTAGTCGACCTCCAGTTTCGGCTTAAAGCCAAGAACGGGTTTCAGCCGGTCCAATCCTTCCTGACCGAATTTCGATTTATATTTCTCGATGTACGCAGCGTGGTCGGCGCAGCCATAGACCCACTCATCTAAGAAGTGAGGCAGGAGTTCTGCGTGTCGCTCATATCTCCCCTGATACTGGCTGAAGCGGATGTCCAGGCCGTAATAGCCGCGGCAGGCCGAGGGATGAGCGCCCCAGGGGCAGTGGACGACGGCCAGGGTCTTGAAGTAGGGAACAATCGTGCGGTCCGGATCGCTTCTGATTTCTTCCGGCTCCACAATCTCTTCGCACGTCACGATGATGCCCCGCTTTGATCCCATGGCGCCGAACTCGTCGGTGACGCCCCGGGTTCCGTATGAAACCACATTGCCGAGACGATCCGCCTTCTGGGCGTGGATGATCCCCACGTCGGCACGCCATGCGCGCACCACGGTGATCTTCTCACCGGTGAAAGGATCCTCCATTAATCTGAGGTCCATCGTGTTGTTTTTGGCCATAGACGTGCCGATATTCCCCCGGATGGGGATGAAGGGAATGCCTAAAAAGCCGGCGATCATGGCACTGGTGGCGCCGAAGTTGGAGATGTCATACCTCCTGAGGTTTCCCTGATTGAATGCCCGGCGAATGGCATAGGGAGCCTTCACATACCAGTTCATGATCCAGGCAGTATGAATTTCCGTCACACAGCCGGCACCAACCAGGATATCCAGACCACCCACATCCGTCGATGATTCGACGGTGGTAAGGTTTTTCTTCTTCTGTCTGATGATTTCGTGCGTTAAGGCCATGGGGACGTGAATCTGGAAGCCCCCATAGTAAACCGTATCGCCATCTTGGATGAACTTTGCTACCGCCTCTTTGAGAGTCATCCTTTTGTCGATCATGTAATCCTCCTTTTGTAGTTAATGTAAATTTAAGTTAGTTCTGCTCAACATTTCTGGTAAAGTTACTCCCACCTCCTTCCTAGGGCTCAACAAACCCCCTTTCAATGCGTCGCTCATAGCATTGACGGCATAGATAATACACGCGGATATTTCCGCAACCAGTACCATAGAGCTGTAAAAGAAACGTGCAGTCAGGACAACTCTGCAGCATGCATCTGCGCTCACAAAACCCGAAATTCTCCTCAGGCTGACTGCATTCATCGCATTCAGGGGGAAATATGGACATGATTTTTCACCCCGTGAATTTGTCGCCGTATCTTAAAGCACCCAACGGTACCACAATGAGGCAAATGGAGGTTTACGGTAAGGTCGTCCATTATAAGGACGATACACACTGCTCCCCCGTCACATTCAATTCAGCGCCCCACCCGCGCATCCATAACACACAGGGGATTGACCCGATAGGACACGAATTTACCACGATAGCACCCACTTTATGGGCACCCTGTGTTTCTGCCGATTGAAGCGGGCAGAGTTGACTGTTATGATTGAAAAATGTGCCGGCAGATAAAAAAGTTCCTTCCCTCTACGGGAAGTACCACCTTAGCGTGGATATATATGGAAGGATTCTCTCTATGTCAAGTAAATTTTTTCAAGAGAATATCATTGACACACAATCGTAAATTCTCTATCTTTCTTCCACTCTCAAGGAAATTCTGAATAATAAAAACCATGCTTTATACCAAAACAAACGCGACTTCTCCTTCAAGATCGTGTTCTCTCTCCCCAATCATCCTTATTCTGGCGGCTTCGCTGGTTCTTTTCTCATCATGTACCTTCAGTCCTCCCACCTTTGATGAAACGGCGTGGCGCACCAGAGTGGTGTCTGCCGATCCCGCATTATTGTATGCCCCACATTTCAAAGACGGGCGTTTCTTCAATCCCTGGATGGCCTCAGAAGAAAAAGGATTCCTGAGGTTCCTCAGGTGGAGGTTATCTCCCGGGGGGCGGACATATACCCAGGAGGAAAAAGCGTTTCTCCCGGATTTCATCGGCAATGCCAGGGAAAGAATCTCGGCCATGCCTCAGAAAGACCTTATCATGTGGATCGGCCACGGTACTTTTCTCATCCGTCTGAACGGCGAATACTGGCTCACGGACCCTATATTCTCCGAAAGAGCGTTTCTCCCCAAGCGTAAGACTCCTCCCGCAATCACCGCAGAAGACCTCAGACAAATAGCCCCCAACATTAATGTGATCATTTCCCATAATCATTATGACCATCTTGATAAAAAAAGCATCCTCGATCTTCCCGGAAATACGAGAATATTCGTGCCCCTCGGCCTCAAGACCTACATTCAGGGAATGAACAAAAAGGATGTGACCGAGATGGACTGGTGGCAGAGTGTCGACTGCGGGAATGGCACCACCCTTGTCTGCCTCCCCATGCAGCACTGGTCGCGGCGAATCGGACAGGGGCTCAATGAAACCCTCTGGGCGAGTTTTCTCCTCATTACACCCACAGCGAAGATCTACTTCGGGGGCGACACGGGGTACTTCATAGGCCACAGGGAAATCGGGAAACGATACCCGGGAATTGACTATGCCCTCTTACCCACAACGGCATACCACCCCAGATGGTTCATGCACTATGCACACATGGACATAGATGAAGCGCTTGCGGCATTCGATGATCTCGGGGCACGTACTATGATACCCCACCAGTGGGGTACCTTTCATCTCGGCGATGAACCGGTGGGATACTCTGCTTTGGAATTGAAACGAAAGATCACCGGGCAAGGTCTCGATTCTTCCCGGTTCATCATCCTCAATATTGGTGAGATCCATCCGATAACGACAAAAAAGCCAAAATCAATCCGCCAGTAAAAATTCAGGGAGACCGAGCCCCTGATGTTCACCTGAGGAGGTATATATCAAGAAAATAAAAGAGGTTGACCCATCTCTGAGTCAACCTCTCGACTTTCTTCATGGTGCCGAAGCCGGGACTTGAACCCGGACGGGCGTAACCCACTACCCCCTCAAGATAGCGTGTCTACCATATTCCACCACTTCGGCAATCATTTTTCCCATTCATTTCCGGGCTGCCGCCGGTTCCTGCTTCTCAGGAGCCGCCGGTGATTTTTCCATCGGAGGAGTTGCCTGCTGGTCCGTCTGGGGTGCCGTCCTCTCAACGCCCGGCCGTGCCGCACTATCCAGCACCGATGATCCCTTATGAAGAGCCGTGTATGAAAGCGCGAGAGATGTTATCATAAACACAGCGGCAACAACCGTTGTCATTTTCCCCAAGAAGGTACCGGGGCCGCTGCTCCCGAATATGGTCTGACTCGACCCTCCAAAGGCAGCTCCCATACTGGCTCCTTTTCCTGCCTGAAGCAGGACAACAAGGATCAACACCACACATACCACAACATGAACAATTGTAATTAATATCTGCACGAAAGAATCACCTTCAAAAAGTACTCACGTCAATTCCCGTGTGCCCGGGAATGTCAAAACGTCAAACCCTCAAAATCGTATAATTCCGACAAACGAATCAAAATCCAGGCTCGCTCCCCCCACGAGGGCGCCATCGATATCATGCTGGGCCATGAGGCCTCCAATGTTACCGGGATTTACACTTCCTCCATAGATAACCCTGATATCCCGGCATACATCCCTCCCCCAGGTGGTATCCATCACTTCACGAATATGTGCATGAACCTCCTGAGCCTGTTCAGGCGTTGCAGTTCTACCGGTTCCGATCGCCCAGACCGGTTCGTACGCAATGACGAGCTGCCTTATACCATCAGCGCTTAAATTATTCAATCCCTCTTTTATCTGTTCCCCGACTATTGAAAATGTTCTGCCTGCCTCACGCTCCTCCAGGGTTTCACCGATGCAGAATATCGGTTTCAATCCGAACGATACGGCGGTAATGATCTTTCTGTGAATAAAATCGTTTCTCTCACCAAAAAGGGTACGTCGCTCCGAATGGCCGATAATGACATACTCGCAGCCCGCATCGACCAGCATTTTCGCAGATACCTCACCTGTAAAAGCACCTTCTGTCCTGTCGCTCACATTCTGCGCTGAAAGTCCGATCCCAGATCCACTGACCACCTCAGCCACAGGATAGAGGGCGGGAAAGGGTGGGGCAATGACCACCTCCCTGTCGTCAGAGGCGCCTACCTCTTTTTTCAATCTCTCGGCGAAATGAACCGCCTCACGGACCGTCTTGTGCATCTTCCAGTTTCCGGCGATAAATGGTCTCTTCATCTCACCCTCCGAACGTTTTCTTCGCCATATATATGGCGAGATCCTTCATTCTGCACGCATAGCCGCTCTCATTATCGTACCAGGCAAACACCTTGACCAGGTTTCCGGCGATCACATTGGTCAGAGGTGCATCAACAACCGCCGAATAGGGACTGCTGGTGAAGTCAACCGAAACCAGTTCTTCCTCGCAGTACGCCATAATCCCTCTCAATCTGCCCTCAGATGCCGCTTTCAACACACCGTTGACCTCATTGATGCTCACAGGCCTCGATACCTCCACGACCAAATCCACCACCGAAACGTTCGGGGTGGGAACCCTCATGGCCAGTCCGTCCATTTTCCCTTTGAGATCAGGAATCACCTGCGTCACCGCGATCGCCGCCCCCGTCGAAGTGGGGACGATCGACATCGCAGCTGCCCGGGCCCTACGCAGATCACTGTGAGACCCGTCCAGAAGCCTCTGATCCATCGTATAGGCGTGAACGGTAGTCATAAATCCTTTGGTCACCTTAAACTCATCGTGGAGCACCTTGATTACAGGCGCAAGACAGTTGGTGGTGCAGGAGGCATTCGATACGATATGGTGCTTATCCGGATTGTACATCTCTTCATTCACTCCCATTACAAAAGTGGCATCAACACCCTTGCCGGGAGCCGCCAGGATGACCTTCTTGGCACCGGCGTTGAGATGACCGGTCATATCATCCCTCTTTCTGAACCTCCCCGTCGATTCAAAAACAATCTTCACTCCTAATTTTCCCCAGGGGAGGTCAGCCAAATTGCTTGTAATGTTCGTAATGGCAATCCTTTTACCATTGAGCAGGAGATCATTTCCATCAACGATAAGCTCAGCGGCTACCTTGCCGTGAACCGAATCATATTTGAGAAGATGGGCCAGCGCTTCCGGTCGTGCTCTCGAATTAATCGCGACAATTTCAATGTCTTCACACCCGATGCACGTCCTGACGAGATACCTGCCGACTCTTCCAAAACCGTTTATTGCCACCTTCACGCCCATGATTTACCTCCTTTCAGCATATACCAAAATTGATAAATCACCCATGTGTATACAATATATCGGCTCCTTTTCGGCTCACCTGCTCCGGGTAACGTTCACCCTCTCGCAGTAGCATGCAACAGGACACCTGCTGCACCACGGCGAGACGGGAAGACAGATGTGACGGCCAAAAGCAACCATCAAGGTGTTATAATGAGCCCAGTATCGACGCGGCAGTTTTTTTCTCAACGCATATTCCGTCTCTTCCGGGGTCTTCGTCTTCACGTAACCCAGGCGGTTCGAGATTCTATGGACATGGGTATCGACGCACAGCCCCTCCTTATGATATCCCAGGGCAACCACAAGATTGGCGGTTTTTCTGCCCACACCCTTGAGGGTGAGCAACTGTTCGATCGTATCAGGAACGCGGGACGCAAAACGGTCTATCAATTCCCGGGAAATTCGCAGGATTGTTTTCGCTTTATTCCGGTAGAAACCGACGGGATAAATGGCGCTGATGATCTCATTTTCGGAGAGTGTTACCATTTTTTCCGGGGTCGTGGCCAATGAGAGCAGTCTTTCCGTCGCACCCGCTGTCACCTCATCTTTCGTCCGTAAACTCAATATGGTTGATATGAGAATCGGAAAGGGTCCGCTCTGCTCCCCAGTAAGGGAGGAAACGATCGGGAGTTCCCACGAAGGTAAATCTCTCTCAAGAAGATGAATGACGTCCCCGATGCTTCCTGCGTTCATGGGTATACGGCAATATTAATTGTACCCCTCTTCATTGGCAAGCATGTCCAGGTGGAGTGTGGCAATGTCCTCCACATCGAGATTGGCTTGTTCGCTCTGATTCCGGAAATCCACCATCTTAATATACCGCTTGCACTCATTGCACACATCAACCCGGTATTTCTCATCTCCTTCAACGGTAAAGTAGGCCAGCGACTGCTGTTCCTCGTTGCCACAGAATGGACACTTGACGCGCCGGAATCGCCACTCGAACCCGCACTGGTTGCAGAAGAGAAACCTTTTCCCCTCTTCTTCCCGTATCTCTCCGATCTTGGGTTCTTTGCCGCAGATCGGGCAGTACCCTTCGGTCCACCCTGAATCGGCAACGATCTCGCCGTATCTTTCGACTACCTTTTCCATGGCGGGTCTTAAGCTCTCCTCGAGAAACAGGTCAACAAGATCGATCTCGTTTTCCCCGACATCATCTAAATCATCTTCACCATGGGTACTGAACGTGTCGCATACCATTTTATCAAAATTAAGGGTGCCGTTTTTCACTTTCTGCATTAATTCTTTTGTCTCACCGGGAGCGCGCTTCTCCGCGATCGTCAGGAGCGCCAGGAAATACTGTTTCGGCTCCTTGAGATCAAATTGCCCGGTAGAAAAATCGATGAGGGGCAGCCCTCCTTCCAATTTCTTCTTCAGGAGCGTTTCATTTACCGGAAAGATATTTTCCTGCATTCTCTTTTTATATTCTTCCCTGAGGATTAAAATTTCCCCCAGAATATCCAGCAACTCACCGTAATGGGGAATCGCACTTTTATACTTTTCTATCGTTTTTAATGATTCCTTCAGCATTGTTACCATTGAACGTGTATCTCCTTATCCGTTATTTGAGAGGCAGGAAGCTGTATATATCCTTTCCCTGCCCAGTGCAAGCAATTATTGGCCCTTTGCTTCGGAGATGACGAAGAGAGTACATGAAATTCTCTCAGGATTTGAAGGTCTTCCCCATCCCGCACTGATCATAGTGCCACACGATTTTTAAAATTACCACCAGGACATAACATTCGTATTGACTTAAGAGCAATTACCTGTGTATGTGACTCGTCACATCGTTGCCATCGCATCAGTTGCATTGCACATAGGAAGTATGAGGTAAATCTATTTGATATTTCAGCACATTGCAAGGCTTTTTGCCCGTTGAAACACGCATGGAAAATTTCATCGAAGGCCTTTCCGGATATATCCACGGATCTCTCGTGTTGGCGTATGTAGCCGCCTACATGGGTGGGGTATTTGTCAGCTTTACCCCGTGTGTCTACCCGGTAATACCCATTACGGTCGCTTTTATCGGAGCCCACAGCAGCGGATCAAAACTGAGAGGGTTCAGTTTATCCATTATCTACGTCCTGGGGATGTCGCTGACATACACTGCGCTGGGTGCCATTGCCGCGTTTACGGGTAAACTATTCGGACAGATCCAGACGAACCCCTGGACATACTTTATTGTCGGCAACATCTGTATCTTCATGGGTTTATCCCTGCTCGAAGTGTTTATGCTACCGGTGAGCATGCCCGGATTTCTCACCAGGGTACAATCGCGGAGAACGGGTGCCTTGAGCAGTTTTTTTGTTGGTGCCATTTCCGGATTGGCCACAGGGCCCTGTACGGCCCCTGTTCTCGCGGTGCTCCTGAGTTTCGTCGCAACCAGTCAGAACATCACCTACGGAATGAGTCTCTTATTTATCTTTGCCTTTGGCATGGGTACACTCCTCATTATCATCGGAACATTTGCCGGCCTTCTCGCGAATATGCCGAAATCCGGCATGTGGATGACAAGGATAAGCCATGTATCGGGGTGGATCCTCATTGGCGCGGGAGAGTATTTCCTTATCAAAGCAGGGGGGCTCTGGATCTAAGGAATTTCATCATGCGTACACAATTCAGACCATGGGTGCTGGCGTCTCTCGGATCAATCGCGGTTATCCTGTCATTATTTCTCTCATGCACTGAGAGTAAACAACCGGACATCTCGAAAAAGACTGCGGATGACAGCGCACCAGACTTTACCTTGAAAGACGTGAACGGCAGGAAGTTTACGCTCGGCAACTACAGGGGAAGACCGGTGCTTCTGATTTTCATCACGACATGGTGTCCCACATGCCGTGCCGAAATTCCCCACTACAAGAATATCCACGCAACCTACAGTTCCCGCGGGCTTGAGGTGGTCAATATCGATATCCAGGAATCTAAAGAAAAGATCTCTCAGTTTGTATCGAAATACCAGATCCCCTACAAAATGCTCCTGGATGAGAATGGAGATGTGGCGGGCATTTACAATATTATCGGTGTGCCTTCCATGGTCCTCATCGATAAGGAGGGAAAGATACTGAGCAGAAAGTATCACACAATGGACACCATACTGGAAACGCTGTTGCCCAGGTAATAAAGAGCTTCTCTTCATTCACAACACCCTCGTACCATCAATCCAATCGGTGCCGCAATGCGCATATTCATACGAGACAGAATGCCACGGGATCATTATATCAGGATCGGTGCCATCAATACCCGATACTGGGCAGAAGGGAACAGCGGTTCATCCGTAATCCTCATCCACGGTCTGGGCGCTTCGGCGGAGATCTGGATTGATAACGTTTCTGCCCTTGCCATGGGGCACCGTGTCTATGTTCCGGATCTTGTCGGTTTCGGCCTCACGGATAAACCTGATGTGGTGTATTCCTCTTCATACATGACAGGCTTCCTATACGACTTCATTGAGGCACTTAATATAGATAACCCAAGTCTTGTCGGAATGTCTCTCGGGGGAGGCCTGGCCCTGCAATTTACACTGCAATTCCCCGACAAAGTACAGAAACTGGTGCTGGCGGACAGTGCCGGTTTAAGCAGGGATATGACTCTTTTCATGCGGCTGGCCACACTTCCTTTCCTGGGGGAGTTGATGGTAAGGCCGAACCGCGCGGGAACAGCACTTGTCCTGAGACGATGCGTCCATGATCCGGCGGTAATTCCCGGCGACCTGGTGGAATTATATTACCGGTTCTCAACCCTGCCGGGAGCCAGAAGAGCCATCCTCTCCGTCCTGCGCACAAATTCGTCATTTTTCGGCGGCAGGCCGGAAGTCATCAACCCGATCATACGCAATTTAGGCACCATAAAAGTACCCACTCTTGTCATCTGGGGGATGCAGGACCGTATCCTTCCGGTTTCTCATGCCTATATTGCCCGGGACAGTATCCCTGACGCCCGGCTCCAGGTATTTGATGCCTGCGGTCATATGCCGAATTTTGAGAGACCCGCAGAATTCAATGCCTCGGTACTCAATTTCTTGAACGAATGCCCCTCTTGCATTCGACCTCAGGATGGTATATGAAACCGGCGGTGCCGCCGCAATTACGTCGCACAAGGAGATACGCCATGACCATACACCACCCGATGAAAAACCTTACCATCGTTGATCTGGATCAGCCGCTGGAAGGATTCCGGAATTTCCTCAGCAGCTGGGTCTACAGATCGGACGGTATGACTGTCGTGGTCGATCCCGGTCCCCGCTCGACCATCCCCGTTGTTGTGGAAGCGCTCACGCATATGGGTGTGAAAAAAATCGAGTACATCCTCTTAACCCATATCCACATTGACCACGCGGGGGGTGCCGGGCTTCTCGTGGCACATTACCCGGATGCAAAAGTGATCTGTCATCCCAAAGGGATACGCCACATGGTCGATCCCACCAAACTCTGGGAGGGCTCGCGGACATTTCTCGGAAAGGTCGCCGAAGTGTACGGCGAAATTGCCGCCATCCCCGAGAAAAACATCAGCTACGAGAACCGGATTCATATAGGGAACGAACCCATCAACGTATTCGAGACACCGGGTCACGCAATCAATCACCTGTGTTATCAGATCGGTGATATCCTGTTTTTAGGAGAAGTCACGGGGATAAACTATCCACTTGATGAAGGACTCTACCTCCGGATTGCGACACCGCCGCCTTTCATCTATGAGATCTACCGGAGTTCCCTGGAAAAAGTCGCCGCCTTGAATGTATCCCATGTATGTTTCGGACATTACGGCTACCGGGAAGACGTGAAAAATGTGTTTGACACTGGTCTCAACCAGCTAAACAACTGGATTGATACGGTGGCGAAGCACTTCGGAACGGGAAGTGACCTCAACGAGGAAAAAATATATGGAGACCTGTTGAAAAATGACCGGGGGCTTTCGTTATACGGAAAACTCCCCGGAGACGTACAGTCCCGGGAAAAGATATTTTCCCTGAACAGCATCAGGGGAATGTGGGACTATCTCAAGGAGAGAGATAAGAAACCGGATTAGATCCACGAATCCAGCCTGTGAAGACCGGCTTCTTTTGCCCAGCGGAGAGCGGTGATATATTCATTCCTGGAGATACGTCGATTCACTGCCGGATCCCAGATTGCCTTCCCGCAGGGGCGATACTGATCCATCACATTTACGTATGTGTCTTTCGATATTTTTTCCGCGAGAAACGTCATGACTTCCTTTGTATGTGCCACATCATTGGGCATGACCAGATGGCGGACAAGCAACCCCCTCACAGCCACCCCCGATTTGTTTACCACTAAATCACCCACCTGTCGGTGCATCTCCCGTATGGCAGCAACTGCCTGCTTACGGTAATCGGGTGCGTTGCAGAATCTTTCAGCCCAGTGCGCATCCCAGAACTTGAAGTCAGGCATATAGATATCAAAGACATCTTCCAGGATGCGTATCGTATCAGCCTTGTCGTAACCGCCAGTGTTATACACCAGCGGCACATGGAGGCCATGTTCGACCGCTATGATCAGGGCCTGCAGTATCTGCGGCACCACGTGGGACGGGGTGACGAAGTTAATATTGTGACACCCCCGCTGCTGCAGGGAGAGCATCATCGCCGCAAGCTCCCGCGGCTCCACTTCACCACCTTCCGCATCGTGGCTGATATCAAAATTCTGGCAGAAGCTGCAAAGCAGATTACAGGAACGGAAAAAGATTGTTCCGGAACCGTACATCCCTACTAAAGGCGATTCCTCGCCGAAATGGGCGTGCAGGCTCGCCACCTTCGCCTTTACGCCCGTCCGACAGAACCCGACTTCTCCCGAGAGTCGATCGACGTGACATTCCCGGGGACATAAACCGCACTTCCTCATCAACCCCACAGCCTGATCGACACGCTCTCGCAGATTTCCCGACTTGTACAATTTCAGATAGGACGATTCATGCTCCATCCCAATGTCCCCCTTTGCGAAGAACACTCAAAGATTGAATACACCAGACTAAAGAGAAAAAATACGTTGCCCGCCAGCATGATAGCGATACAGAATTATAAGATTCATTTCCTGTTCCGTCAACGAATAAACGGGACCTGCCAACACTACGTTAATGGAGAGGCGATACACTGCCTCGCGCATATTTCCCTTGACAACAAGATGTCTCACTACTATATTGCCCGATAGGAATATATTTAGAGGTGAGAGCTGTGAAGGAATTTCTCAAAGTGATGAAGGCGCTGTCCGATCCGAACCGGGTGAAACTGATGAAAATTCTCCAGCAACGGGTCATGTGCGTCTGTGAGATTCAGGCCGCTTTAGGTATTGCGCAACCCACCGTTTCCAAGCATCTCAAGATATTAGAAGACGCCGGCCTTGTCGTACACAGCAAAGATGGTTTGTGGGTAAATTATTCACCATCTGATGGCAGGAGCAGTCCCTACGCCGCAAGCCTCTTGGGCCATCTTAAACACTGGCTCTCTGACGACCTGGACGTGAGAAACATTATGCGAAACGTCGCACTCATACAGCGCCAGGATCTCTGCAGGAAATGATCCCGCAATCATCTATATTACTGAAGAGGAATATTATTACCTATATCATCCACCGCAACTGCGTTCTGATGCGAAGGAACACGCAAGATCATGATTGAATCATTGTTTATCGCGGGAATTATGGCACTTCAAGATTACGTGGCAACTCATGTATTGACATGTCTGATCCCCGCATTTCTGCTGGCTGGTGCGATGGTGGCCTTCATCAACCAGGAGGCGATTTTGGACCACTTGGGAGAGCGCGCAAGTAAAGTCAAATCATTCTCTATGGCAGGTATCTCAAGCTTTTTCGTGGCAGCCTGTTCATGCACCGTCATCCCCGTATCCAGCGGCCTCTATTACAGTGGAGCCTCGGTCGGTGTAGCTTTTATAATCCTCTGGGTTTCCCCGTCCTCAAATATCCTTTCGCTCATCTACACGGGAAATATTCTCGGGGGGAGCATGGTTATCGCCCGGGTTGCCGCGGCGCTGCTTATGGCTTTTGTTGTCGGGTGGGTGATGACGTGCTTCTTCGGCAAGGAAGAACGGGAACTTCCTCCCGCTTTTGAAGTGCAAGATCGAAAGGGTATCGTTGCCCGGAGGCATCTGATACTTATGCTTCTGATCCTTCTGTCTCTGCTTTTGCCGAACTATGTTGTCCAGACAGGAGCTTATATCTACAAGGTCCTCGTGTGGGGTCTCGTAACTGTGATCACGGCTGTATACGCGTGGCGTACTCTATCAAGGGCAGAGACAGGCAGCTTTCTCCGGGAATCGTGGTGGTTCATCAGGTTGATCTTCCCCCTGCTTCTCGCAGGGGTTTTCCTGGTCGGCGTCTTAGGTAAACTCCTTCCGGACGAATGGATTAAGAACTGGCTCGGAGGAAACGGCGTCACAGCTTCATTCATTGCTACAATGATTGGAGCCATCAGTTACTTTGCTACCATGACCGAGGCGCCCTTTGTCGATACGCTCATGAAACTCGGGATGGGAAAAGGGCCGGCGCTTGCCTTGCTTCTGACCGGGCCGGGTTTGAGCCTACCCAACTGGATTGCCATTGCAAGGGTCTTTGGTGTTAAGAAATCCTTCGTATACGTAACCACGATTGTTGTTTTAGGAACATTTGTGGGCTGGTTCTTTGGAAATTTTATTTTTTCGGAGGTGATTTCATGAAAATACTGGTTGCAGGTCCCGGATGTGCGAGATGCCAGGCCGTGGAAAAGAACGTTGTTGCGGCATGCAAGGAGCTGAACCTGAATGCCGAGGTTTCTCGTGTCTTTGATGTGAAGGAGTATCCGAAGCTGGGTGTCAGAGTCACACCCTCAGTGCTCATTGACGGGAAAGTAGTCTGTTCCGGAAAGCTTTTTACCGTTGATGAATTAAAGAAGATTCTTGTCGGCTCAAAGTAGATACGAAGAGCAGGGATCTTGAAGTCATCCAGAAAGATCCGGTTGATCGCGAAAAACATAAAATTTGATTTCATATGAGCAAACCTGATAGAAGAAGGTATCATTTACAAATCAGAGCAAATCTTTTGATACTATGTTTCTATGACGCAAAACGACCCTGATAATGAAATCTCGTGGAGCAGGCGCCTCATCGCCACCATGGTCATGAACCTGATCATTCCTGCCATACAGATCTATGGTGGACTTATCTCGGGCAGCATGGTTCTGATCAGCGACGCCATCCACAACCTGAGCGACTTCACGTCAGTGTTTATCAGCTATACCGCATTGCGTATCGGACTTCGAGAACCAACGGTGAGACATACATTCGGCTATAAGCGGTTCGAAGTCCTTGCGGCGGTATTCAACGTATCACTGATTTTCGGAGCAGGTATTTACATTTTAATCGAAGGATGGAACCGTCTCCAGAATCCCCAACCCATCCGGGGCAACCTTGTGATCATGATCGCCTCCATAGCGTTTGCGGCAAATATGGTCTCAATACTGATGCTGAAACCGGGGGCTCGAGTCAATCTCAACATACGGGGAGCGTTCCTGCACATGCTCACTGACGCATTGACTTCCCTCAGTGTAGTCATCCTCGGTATTATATGGATGTTCAAACCGTGGTACTGGCTTGATCCTGTCTTTTCCTGGGTAATTGTGTTATTGATCCTGTACAGCGGGTGGGGTATCCTGAAAGAAGCCTATGTGATTCTTATGAATGCAACACCTCCGGGAATCGATCTCCATGCGATTCAGGAATCTATAGAATCACTGGAGGGGGTGCGGGGGATTCTCCATCTCCATGTCTGGAATATATCCTCACAGGATGTGACACTGGTAGCCCACATCGTCGTTCCTGACCAGATGCTTAGCAGGATCAACTCGCTGGCTTCAGAAATTCGGCATCTGCTTTCAACCCGTTTCGCCATCGGACATCCCGTACTGCAGTTCGAGACCGAGGAATGCGAAGCGGCAGGGCTCCTCGGTTGTCTTATAAACGCCGATTCTCGGCAAATGGAATAGAACCTGCGTGATCTCGATGGGGATATGTGTAATTCAACGTAACATTAAGGATGGACATGTCAAAGAAAAATCAGACCGCCACGCGTATGAAACCTTCCGTCGCAGGAATCCGTGCCATGGCAGTTGCATGTTTTCTGATTTTCCTCACTCTCCTCACGATGCGGGATTCCCGTGCCGAGGATGCGAGGTTCACGATTATCCACAGCAGCAACGTGGGCGGTTACCTCTATGCCTGTCCCACCTGAGGCAACAGGGTTCTGGGCGGTCTTGCCCGGCGTGTATCCTATGTGAACAGTGTGCGATCTGCTGGGGGTACGGTGCTTGTCGTTGACTCCGGCCACCTTTTCCGCAATATCGGGACTGATACCGACCGTAAGCGTTCCCTCGCCAGAGCGCGTGTGATCAGCCGGGCATATACGTATATGGGAGTGACGGCCGTCAATGTCGGGGAATCAGAACTCACACACGGATTGCCTTTCCTGCGACGCGAATCTTCACGGGGGTTCCCTCTCATTTCCGCCAATCTTGTTGACCCTCTCAAGAAAATCCCGATCTTCCGGCCGTTCGTCATCACCAATGCGGGTGCTGCCCGTGTGGCATTCTTCGGTCTCCTCTCACCTGATACCAGATCCGCAATTCAAAAAACAGCCGCTGGAAAATTTCTGGTCAAAGACCCGGTGGAAACTGCTCGTGAAATGTTCACGTTCCTCCGTGCACAGGCAGATATCATCGTACTCCTCTCCGATCTTGAACCTGAGCGGGAGCGAGCCGTCGCCGGAGCAGTCCCGGGACTCCACTTCATTTTCGGAGGACGCGAGGGCAGGTACGACCATGCACCCGTCAAAGAGGGACAGACATATATACTTCACTCTTTCCGGAAGGGAATGTATACAGGCAAGCTTCAGGTCACCTTCACAAACCCGTCTTTCCCCTTCCATGATGACGGTTATGAAACCCGCATCGCAAAGAAAATGTCCGATCTCGACCATCGACTCCGGCTTATCGAGAGATCCCGAGCGATTGATGAGGATCAACGGATGGAGAACGCCATAAGACTCATCAACAGACAGAAGACGGCCCTTAAGGAGGAACTGGAGAAATCGCGTCCGAGTCAATCCGGAAACAACCGCTTTCTCTGGACACTCATCCCACTTGACCCGTCGAGACCGGAAGACACCGCGGTCTCTGAGTGGATTCGGAGGGCCGGTTTCGAAAAGGACTGAACAGGACACACGTCTTGATTACAGAGCGGGAATTTGATAGATATCACGCATCGTAACAATCAGCGATACCCCATACTGTCAAATGACTTTTACGAAAGAAATAAAGAAACAAAAAAATATGTGGACGATATTGCTGGCGGTGCTGGGCATCGGGATTATCGTATTCTATGCACTATGCGATACATCCTGCGTTTACCTGGAAGGAGACATCCTGGGACTGGACATGAAATACATCGGTACCGGCTACATGCTGGCGATCATGTTCTTTGCCGCATTCGGGAAAAACGATTATGTGCGAGCCCTGCTCGCATCAGGAATAGGTGCCGAGGCATATCTTATCTTCTTTCAGTTTCGCGAAGAGGTTTTTTGTCCCTTCTGCCTCGCGTTCGCAGCTACTCTCATCGCTGCGTTCATTCTCAATTACGACAAACCTCTCTCAAAACCGAATGACAGCAAGACAAGGAGATTCGTATATGCCCTCGGGGAAGCAGAAATTCCCATTCCCGGGAAATTGAGGATCCCCCTTCTTTTTTTCGTGATCGCAGGGTATGTGTTTGTGGTACTCACATTTTCCGGTTCCGCCACGCCCGCCTATGGTGCCGATAAATCATCAGCTCCCTCTTACGGTTCCGGCCGGTACGAAATAATCATCTTCACCGATTACTTCTGCCCACCATGCCAGCAGCTCGAATCCCATATCGATCCCGCGTTGGAAGAATTTCTTGCCCGGGGAGGTGTGAAGGTTACCTTCGTCGATCTCCCCATACACAAGGAAACACATCTGTATGCGAGATACTTTCTCTATGCAGCTCATGCAGGACGGGGTTACAGGAACGCTCTTCATGCCAGAAGGGTTCTGTTCTCGCTCGCGGCAAGCCGCGCCTCCTCCGACGAAGACGATCTCAGACACGCTCTGAATGCACGGGGCGTCGCATTTACACCGTATGACCTCAAACCGGTTTATCAAACTCTGAACAGGATCATCAGAACATACAAGGTCAAATCAACCCCCACCTGTATCATCAGGTTCTCATCTACGGATATTCGAAGATACTCAGGCACATTCGAAATTCAGAACGGTTTGGCAATGCTCAGGGCGACCATCAAAAATACCGGGCGGTAGAAGAAATACCTCTCCATAACCTAAAAAGTTACCTCATCTCACCTCTGGATTTTTTTTCAAAGACCACATCACTTTTGATGATGAGACAGTTATCTTCAACACCAAAGGTGACTTTGCCGAATCGTGCATGAATCTCTTGGCCGTCTTTACTCAACGGAAACTTTTTGAAGATGGGTATTTTTACATGTCTCACCTCTGAGATAAGGAAAAGCGTAAGCGTGGGTAAAACCGGCACTTCGACTTTGTCCATGGAGAGCACAATACTTTCATGATCCTCTGACATGGCGAGATTCATGAACCCTGATATCTCACCTCTCGTATGGGAATCTTTTTCCGCCACTCCCGCAACTGCATAATCCATGTCTACCCGGAGGACGGGCTTCCCTCCGCGGGTATTCTCCGGAAGAAGCACAATACGGGGATTGCTCAGTCGTATCATCACTAGGACTCTCCCTGTTCCCGAGAGAAACACCTCTCTCTTCACGTCGACGGGAAACACATTCTCCACGAAAGACTTGATCACCTTCTGACTGACTCTCGCCTCGATTGTCCCGTCATAAGCAACCACAGGATTCAAGATCGTGATCATCATCGCAGCGAGCACGATTCGCCACACTCGCATCATGCGTTCCTTCCCTTTCTCAGCATACTCACCTCTTCATTTCGCCTGAGTCATCGTTGCATACGTTCTGTGAATCTCATTGCTGACAGTGTGCACAGAAATATGTTCCTCTTCCACTTACACGAATACGTTTGATAGTGCAACCGCAGCGAAGACATGGAAGGGACTCGCGCCTATATACCTTAAGCTCATTCTGATATTCACCTCTGCTCCCGAACAGATCTCTCCAATCCGACACCGACGTTCCCCTGCAGTCAATGGCCCTCTGTAAAATATTTCTTCCCGCCCATGATAGTGCTTCCAGTTCCCGCAATGTCACTTTGCACGTACTCCGCATGGGATCAATTGCAGCTTCATGGAGAATCTCGCTGGCATATATATTTCCGATTCCCGCAATCACACGCTGATCCATAATGAATGACTTCACCGGCATTTTCCTCGTGCATGAAATCTCGTGCAGTACAGGCGCCCAGCAGGTTTGCAGAGGATCGCTGATTATCGCCTTACCGCTTCCGTTCTTCTGAATTGCAAGAGTTGCAAAACGCCGGGGATCAATGCAGAAAAGATTCCCGTGGGGAAATATAATCACGAAGCGGGTATATGGAATCACCTTTTGATGATGAACTTGCCACAGAAGTCTTCCCGTCATACGAAGGTGCAGGAGTAGTTCAGTATCGTCATCGAGTTGTATCACCAGAGTTTTCCCGTCACGCGTGACGGAGAAAATTTTTCTTCCTGTAAACCCGCTCACAGCGCCAATCTTGGCATCACGAACTTCAAAGCCTCTTATCTCTTCATTCAGAACGATCTCACGCAGCTGTCGGCAGAGAGTTTCCACCTCGGGAAGTTCCGGCATGCACACACTCCAAAAAAATTTTTCACGCATTTTAATATTCGTCGTGTGTGTGTCAAGAAAAAATAAATTTTTGAAAGAAAAAGTATTGACAACAAGAAATAAAAAGAGTACTGCGTTTTTAAAATACTTTATAAAAAATGAAGGAGGAAAAAAAATTAAATTATCCTTGACAAAGGAGGATAGAACTATGAAAAACGAGGCCCTGTTCACCGAGGAGGTTGAGCCTCCTGGTATTTATTCCGGTCTTGTTCAAATAGATTTCAACGCAGAAGATTTGTTTTCAACACACCATACCCTCCTTAGTTATCCCGTGGCTCGCACCACAGGGGTTCCCTACTCTTTTCGTTTTAAAGAAAGTCAGAAATCACGAACCTTCCGTAGACGATTTTATCCTCACATCACATCGAGCGAATGGAACGACTGGACCTGGCAGTTCCGCAACCGCATACGAGATATCGAATCGCTCGCACAGATTCTCTGGCTTGCAGAGAACGAAAGGCAAGCCATGGATCATCACTCAGGATCTCTTCCTGTCGCCATTACGCCTTACTATGCAAGTCTCCTGGACGAATATGACACTTCTCAACCGCTCCGCCGTATGGTGGTGCCGACAGCCGATGAACACCGCTACTCTGAAGGTGAAGCCAGAGATCCGCTGAGTGAAGAGCACGACAGTCCGGTCCCGGGAATCGTGCACCGCTATCCGGACCGCGTGTTATTCTTGGTCACAGATACCTGCTCGTCCTACTGCCGTTACTGCACACGCTCACGCATGGTCGGAAGCAACACACATTCACTCTCACATTTCAATACATGGGAAAAGGCGATCGAGTATATAGAAGCGACTCCACAGGTACGCGATGTCCTTCTCTCCGGAGGAGATCCTCTGACCCTCTCCGATGATAAACTGGAGTGGCTCCTCTCCCGACTCAGAAGAATACCTCACATAGACATATTGCGCATTGGCACAAAAGCGCCTACGGTACTGCCTCACAGGATAACGCCAAAACTCACATACATGCTCAAACGTTTCCATCCACTGTGGATCAGCGTCCATGTGAATCACCCCGACGAATTGACCACCGAGATGAGCCATGCATGCATGCGACTCGCCAACGCCGGCATCCCTCTGGGAAGCCAGACAGTCCTTCTCCGCGAGATCAATGACAACGTGGACACAATGAGGCAATTGATGCACGGATTGCTGAAAATGCGGGTGAAGCCGTACTACCTCTATCAGTGTGATCCCATCCCGGGATCTTCCCACTTCCGTACCCCCGTTCAAAAAGGACTCGACATCATTGAGGGACTGCGGGGCCACACAACCGGTTACGCCGTACCAACATATGTAATCGACGCCCCGGGAGGGGGAGGCAAGATTCCCCTGCTGCCCGAGTACGTCATCGGCCGTGACGGTGATGATCTGATGCTCAGAAACTATCAGGGGAATGTCTACCGCTACCCTGACTGCGGAGCGATACAGGAACACGTGTCATAAGATTCACCATGGTGATTGGAATCACATACGACCTTCGCGACGAGTATCTCGCCGAAGGATATACCGTTGAAGAAACCGCAGAGTTCGACCGTGCGGACACGATTGATTCCATAGACAAGACCCTGCAGGACCTTGGTTACACAACATGTCGCATAGGTAACATCAAGTCCCTGACAAAGCGGCTTGCTGCGGGCGAGCGATGGGATATTGTTTTCAATATTGCCGAGGGGATGAAAGGATTCGGCCGCGAATCACAGGTCCCGGCAATCCTTGACGCATATGGCATCCCGTATACATTTTCCGATCCTTTAGTGCTCTCCCTGACACTTCACAAAGGTATGACAAAACACATCATCCGCGACTTGGGCATTCCCACTCCGGACTTTGCCCTCGTTGAAAGGGAAGGCGACATTGAAAATATCACAATCCCCCTGCCGCTTTTCGCCAAACCCGTGGCGGAAGGTACCAGCAAGGGAATTACCGCTGCTTCGAAAATCACCTCCCGTCAGGAACTTGTCAATCTTTGCCGGTCACTCCTGTCCACATTTCACCAGCCTGTACTCGTCGAGCGCTACCTTCCGGGAAGGGAATTCACCGTGGGGATTGTCGGCACGGGAGAAGATGCTGTCGCGATCGGCGTCATGGAAGTGCACCTGAATGAACATGCTGAAAACGAGGTCTACTCCTACACAAACAAGGAATACTGCGAGGAATTGGTCGAGTACCGGTTAGCAAATGATTCCATGGCAGAAATGGCACGGGAAACAGCTCTCGCTGCATGGCGCGGCCTCGGTTGCAGGGACGCAGGAAGAGTCGATCTTCGAGCAGATGACCATGGAATACCGCATTTTCTGGAGATCAATCCGTTAGCAGGCTTACATCCGACGCATTCGGACCTCCCAATTATCTGTACCCTCGCCGGCCTTTCCTATCACAGGCTCATCAACATGATTATTGATTCCGCACTGAAGCGTCTGCACGAGAGCATCACGAACTCGCAGAGACTTGAATCGCCTCTTTTTCCACATCATATTTTTCACCTCTCACGATACAACGGCAACAAGCCTTCACACTGATGCAAATCATGAAGACTGTAATTCTTCTACACGGTGAGGTATCAGAGGATGCAAACCGGGATGAACAGGATGTCCTCGTCCAGGTTGACACGGTATCACGTGCCCTTACAGACCTTGGATTCACACCCATCGCCGTTCCGGTTTCGCTGAACATCACACACACAATCGACACACTGCATAAGATCAGACCCGTATTCGTATTCAATCTCGTGGAATCAATCTCAGGCCAGGGAAGCCTGATTCACATCGCTCCTGCCATCATGGATTCCCTGAAAATACCCTACACGGGAGCAGGAACCGAAGCCACATTTCTCACATCGCACAAAGTTCTCGCCAAAGAATTTCTTCTCGCAAGAGGCATCGCTACCCCTCACTTCCTCCTGCCCGGCACACGGCAATCCGACTCTTTTTCCGCAGGTACCTACATCATCAAGTCCATCTGGGAACACGCCTCGTCGTGGCTGGGAGACGAATCCATCGTTTTTTCAGAGGATCCGCTCCACCTCTCCCACACCATTGCACACCGGCAGGAGCAGCTGGGAATCGCGTGCTACGCGGAAGCATTTATTGAGGGGAGAGAATTTAACCTCTCCCTTCTCGCGGGACACTGCGGACCGGAGGTGCTTCCCCCCGCGGAGATCATCTTTGACGACTACCCGCCGGGAAAGTACAGGGTTGTGGATTTTCGGGCAAAATGGGTGGAAGATTCCTTCGAATACCGGCATACTCCCCGGCGTTTCGATTTTCCTGCAGAAGATGAACCTCTAATCGAACACCTGAGCGAAATCGCTCTGCAATGCTGGCACATATTCAGCCTGCGGGGATACGCGAGAGTGGACTTCCGGGTCGACACCTCTGGAAAACCATGGGTATTGGAAGTCAACACAAATCCGTGCCTCTCTCCGGACGGCGGCTTCTATGCTGCTGTCGAACAATCGGGCCTGAGCTTCCACCGGGCAATAGAGAGGATCATTCACGATGCGCGGAAGCAGATGAACGGGACGACTGTCCCGCAGTGACAGGAAAAGTTTTCAGAAACCGTCTTGAATGATGAAAGATCAAAACATCACATACCGCAGCGAGGTGAGACCCTCTGACAGAGAACACATCCGCCAACTCGTCGAAGCCTCCGGTTTTTTTTCGCCCCAGGAGATCGATATTGCCATCGAGCTCGTGGAAGAACGGCTTGCGAAAGGCAACAGGAGCGGCTACCATTTTTTGTTTGCGGAACTGTCGGGAAGCATCATCGGATATACCTGTTTCGGCCCCATACCCGGAACACTGCACAGCCATGACTTGTACTGGATAGTCGTGCATAACAGTTTCCGCCGCCTGGGAATTGGGAAATCCCTGCTTGCGCGCACCGAAGAGCTGATCAGCGACCGAGGGGGGCGGTTGATTTATACGGATACCTCCTCCCGGGATCAGTACGAGGCAACCCGCAGGTTCTATACAGACTGCGGATACCGGCAAGAGGCACTTTTGAGAGATTTTTATAGCCCCGGAGACAGCAAGATCATCTATGTGAAAACTGTATCGTTAAAAAACCGTGTAGAATAATATACATATTAAAATCTTAACGAAAACATATTGCTTTTTTGAAAATAATACTGTAGATAACAGCCGCCGTCAGGTGGACGTTACATAATACACGTCAATAACACCCCGTGAGTGTACGGACCGCACATAACACAATGTTATGGAGGTTGGATCCTATGCGACTCATTCCCCGTGAAGAAAAGTTCTACGATCTCTTTGAAGAACTCATCGATAAAATCGAAGAGGGCTGCAATATATTTCTGGAAATGGTGGAGAAGTATGAATATTCCCCGCCGAAAATAGCCAAGCTCAAAGAACTGGAACATGAGGCAGATGTCATCACCCACAGAACCTACGAAAAGATGCATAAGACATTCCTCACCCCCCTGGACCGGGAAGATATCTATGACCTGGTCAATAAGATGGACAGCATCCTGGACATGATAGAAGCCGCTGCCGCCAGAATGATACTCTACAAAGTGAAAAAACCCACCAAGGTAATCGTTGACCAGGCCAGGATATTGAAGGAAGCCATACAAAAAGTGAAACTCATTGTTCACGCCCTGAGAGACATGAAAAACGCCAAGATGATCATCGACGCATGCGTGGAGATCAACACCTTAGAAAACGAAGGAGATATCGTTCTGAGAACGGCGATGACCGATCTGTTCGAACACGAGAAAGACGCCATCGAACTGATCAAGTGGAAGGAAATCTTTGAACGCATCGAAGAGGCCATTGATGTATGCGAGGATGTGTCCAACACTGTAGAAGGTATCGTCCTGAAACATGGTTGATTCTTTCGCTTTTGTCGTTTTTCTTATCCTGGTAGCCCTCATCTTCGATTTTCTCAACGGATTCCATGATTCTGCAAATGCCATTTCGACAATCGTTTCCACGAGGGTCCTCTCCCCCAGAAACGCCGTCATCTGGGCGGCCTTTTTCGAATTCGCTGCTGTCTTTTTCGTCGGTGTCCAGGTAGCCAACACGATCGGTACCGGCATCATCCATCCGGATATCATCGATAACCTGCTTATCTTAGCCGCACTGGGAGGAGCCATCATCTGGAATATCATCACATGGTATTTCGGCCTGCCCAGCAGTTCCTCCCACGCCCTTATCGGAGGTCTCATCGGAACCGGAATAGTAAAAGGGGGTACCGATGTGCTGGTCTGGAGCGGCATCACAAAAACATCAGCCTTTATCGTGCTCTCCCCCGCTCTCGGTTTGGGGCTCGGGCTGACCCTCATGATCTTTGTATTGAACATGAGTAAACAATCATCCGTCGCCGGTTCAGACAGGATTTTTCGAAAATTACAGCTCGCCTCTTGTGCAATCTACAGCATGGGTCATGGCACCAATGACGCCCAAAAAACCATGGGGATTATCGCCGTCATTCTTTACAGCCAGGGGTATCTCGGTCCAACCTTTTATGTGCCCTACTGGGTTGTGATCACCTGCTACGCCGTTATCTCCTTAGGCATCATGTCCGGAGGCTGGCGTATCGTCAAGACCATGGGCACCAAAATCACAAAACTGCAACCCATGGGGGGGTTCTGCGCGGAAACGGCTGCTGCCCTCGCTATCCTCGGAGCATCCCTCGCCGGTATCCCCGTGAGTACGACTCATACCATTACGGGCGCGATCGTAGGAGTGGGTTCCACAAAACGCATCACCGCAGTCCGCTGGGGGGTCGCCGGAACGATCGTATGGGCATGGATATTAACCATTCCCATGTCGGGTCTCATTGCTGCTGCGATCTATGTTATGACGAGTGCGATATGGTGATATCATACATCGCCCAGACCGCCAGGAGAAGTGAGGTGATGATGGGGCCGATTACGAAGCCGGAAAATCCCAGGAGCGTTATCCCCCCCAGAGTCGAAAGGAAAATCAACAGCGGATGCATCTGTACATCCCTGCCGATAAGAATGGGACGCAGAAGGTTATCTACCATGCTGATCACGAACACACCATAGCTCAAAATGAGCACACCCTTCCATACATGACCCATGAGCAGCATTACCACACCGGCAGGAACCCAGACAATGGAGCAGCCCACCACCGGCACGATGGACATAAAGACCATCACCACACCCCAGACCAGAGCTCCCTCGATGCCCGTCGCCCAGAAAATAAAGCCTCCCAGCATCCCCTGAATACCCCCGATGATCAGCGTTACCTTCAAAGTCGATTTGGCTGTCACTACGAAACGCTCATAGAGAATCTTTTCCCTGTCCTCTCCCAAAGAGAAGAGACGCATAAGCATCCCCAGGAATGCATCTCCGTCACGGATGAAAAAAAACAGCGTATAGAGCATCACGGCAAACTGAGCAAGGAAAATCACGGTATTCTGGGTAAGGTTCTTCAAATGCACTAACATATAGCTGGCAATACTTCTTCCAATTTCGGAAACCTTTCCGGTCCAGAATTGTTCATCGATATGCAAACGGACAAAGTACGGGCTGTCCTTGATCGCGCTTGTGATACTCCTGACAATCTTTTCGACATTGCCGCCGTCAGGACCGAGGGATTCGTATATACGCATCGACTCGGCAAAGAGCAGACTTCCGATAATGCTTCCCGGAAGAATGATGATGAGCGCAATGATCAGAAAAGTGAGTGCGGCACACACGCTGGGACGATTCCATCTCCTGTTGAACCGGAGATAGAGGGGTCTGAAAATGCTCGCGATCACCGCCGCCCAGAAAAGGGGGAGAACAAACGGCGTGAGCAAATAGAGGAAGAAAAGAGAAACGATCACCAGTACGGAAATAAAAAGGATATCCCGGGCTCTTGAAGAATTCATCTTACTGCTCAACGAATCAACATTCGGATCTCAAGATGAGTACCTGCTGGGTAAATATCTCATTTGCCGGATCATTGCAACAGAAAGCGATACCTCTCGCCCACTTCTTGCCTTTGCTTTTTCCGAAGGCTGTGTTAAATAGTGCTCTCTCACAAAGACGAGGTAATCCCATGCGATCCATGTCCACCCATCCCATCGGCGTGTTCGATTCCGGTATCGGGGGTCTCACTGTCGTTCGTGCCCTCATGGAGCGGCTGCCTTTTGAAAAAATTGTCTATCTCGGAGATACGGCCCGGGTACCGTACGGAGTAAAATCACCGGATACCATCACCCAGTATGCAACACAGATTGCCCGTTTTTTATTGCAAAAAGAGGTGAAACTCCTCATCATTGCCTGCAACACCATGGCAGCAGTCGCCTATCAGTCCGTGAAAACTCTGTCTCCGGTTCCGGTCCTCGATGTCATCGAAGCAGGTGCCCGCAGCGCCATCGAAGAAACACGAAGTAAACAGATCGGTGTCATCGGAACGCCGGCAACGATCAACAGCAATGCATACGCACGCGCGATACACCGGCAGGCACCGGACATCCGCGTCTTCTCCCGGGCCTGTCCACTTTTTGTGCCGCTCGTTGAAGAGGGCTGGTTGAATCACCCTGTTACCCGCTTAACCGCCGAGGAATACCTCAGGCCGGTCATGGCGGAGCATGTTGATACGCTCGTGCTGGGATGCACCCATTATCCCCTCATCAAGCCGCTCATACAGGAAATCGTGGGACCGGATATCCGCCTGGTAGATTCCGCGGAAGCCATGGCAAACATCACGGCACATTTGCTCAGTGAGGCGAACCTGGGAAATCCGGAAAGGAATCCACCGGAGTACAGGTTCTATGTCACCGACGTTCCCTACCACTTCCAGACGATCGGAGAGAGTTTCCTGGGACGCACCCTCTCCCACATGGAAATTATCAAATGGTGAAACAGGGAAAGGACGATCATATGAAAATCATCCTTGCCGGTTACAACCTGGACTATGAAACCATTCGCGAGTTTCAGAAACAGCATCCCGAAGCGAAGAACCTCACCCCGGAGACGATTTCCGCCGCCTACGCGAGGATCAGCCGGAGCCCCAAGTCAGTCGACGAACTGCGGGCCATTGCCCGGCAGGAAGTGGAAAGGGCACGGCAGTCCAACAGGAATATCGCATTCGAGATGGGGCACAGCTCGATTGCGGAACATGCCGTTTTTAACATAGACGTCATAGGGGTTTCCCGGCTCCTGGTGGAAGAGATCGAAAAATTCCGGCTCTGCTCCTACACGGAAAAATCACAGCGGTACGTCCTGCTCACCGATGATTTCGTCATTCCCGATGAGATCCTTCATGCCGGTCTGCAAGAGGTGTTCACCGACACCATCCGGGAACAGAACCGTTTTTACCACGTGCTGTACGAGAAACTGAAACCCCATGTCTTCGAAAAGCACAGGGCGCTCGCATCGGATCCGGTGAATCGCTCGCTGCTGGAGGGATGGGCAAAGGAAGATGCCCGTTACACTCTTGCCCTCGCCACGGAGACCCAGTTGGGGATGACCATCAACGCAAGAAACCTGGAATTGATGCTCCGCCGCCTTGCGGCCCATCCGCTCACCGAGGCACAGGAATGCAGCCGGAAACTCTACGACGCAACAAAGGACATCTCCCCCTCACTCATCCGATACACAGAGGCAACGGACTACGACCGTCTGACGAGAAAGAATCTGAAGGAGGGGATGCTGTCCCTGAGCACGGAAAGAACACGGAAACGGAAATCGGCAACGGCAGGACCCGGCGGGAAAAACGTTACCCTCCTGTATGCCACACCTGACGCAGACAACAGAATCGCGGCATTCCTGATCCATTCCTCATCAATGCTCCCAATGTCCCGGTGTCTTCGTATCGCCAATTCCATGACCGGAAGTGAAAAAAAACGCCTCATCAAGATTGCGCTGCGGCATATGAAGTCCTATAATTCCGTTCTGCGGGAATTCGAGTATGTCGATCTTTATTTCGAACTGATCATCAGCGCGAGCTGCTTTGCCCAGATGAAGCGGCACCGGATGGCAACCATAACCGGCCAGAATTATGATCCGGATCTCGGCGTCACCGTTCCACCGGCCATATCCGCAATCGGAATGGAAAAATCCTTCATGGAAATTATTACCAGAACCGAGGCGGTATATCATCAGATAAGAAAAAACGTCCCCCAGGCAGCAAGCTATATCCTCACCAACGCCCATCGCAGGAGGGTTGCCATGAAGATCAATGCCCGGGAACTTTACCACATCGTCAGACTCCGGGCAGACCGGCATGCCCAGTGGGATATCCGGGAGACAGCAGAACGGATGCTCAGACTGGGAAAGGCAGCGATGCCCCTGACACTGATGTTAGCCACAGGCAAGGATGGTTTTCCCTCACTCTATGATCAAACGTTTACTCAGACCAGGGATTAACGGATACATCTTGACAATCTCCGGCAAGTAGGTCTATGCATCAATAAGAACAGTGTATGGTCATCGTTCAATCCCCTGCAGGTCAATCTCTATCATTTGCATGGGAGGTGCCATGAACACGTGTTTTGACAGTCAGGACCGCAGGGGAGTGACCTGCCGGTGAGGCCCCGCACAGCGGGGGTATCAGGACAGTACTTGAAGGATTGATTCGTGAAACATGAGAAAATATATCTGCTGTGTCTTTTGTATCCTGTCAGTCAGTGGTAACGCCCATGCCCAATGGCGTTGCGACGACTGGGGAGCCTGGATGATGGACTGGGGTGTATCGTTCTGGTTTCAGCCGATCACATTTGCAAGCCTTCCGCTCATCATCATAGCGATCGTCACCTATTTCATGCTCAGAACAAGACATATACGAGAGTGAGATCCCCACACCCCACCGCTCGCGGAGATGCTGCACTCTGAAAGGATGGATCATATTGTATCGCATCTCTATTTACGGAGATTATACTTTATCATCTTCAGTTGCAGACCTTTCCTGCTGAGACCCAATTTTTGAGCCGCCTTCGTGACATTGCCACCGCACTCCTCCAGACACTGGATAATGGTCAGCCTCTCAACTTCCTCCATATGGCTCTTCACAAAGTCCTTGAAGGGTTTTTTGTGTTCCGCCGGCGGCTGAACGGAGAGCACCTCAGCGATCGATTTCCATTCGGGAGGTATATCCGCCATAGTAATCACAGACCCGCCTGCCATAAGCACAAGACGTTCGATAAAATTCTCCAGCTCCCTGATGTTCCCGGGCCAGTCATAACTCACCAGAAGCTCTTTCACCTTGGCATCAACGTTCTTTACAGACCTGTCAAGCTTCCTGTTGAATTTTTCGAGAAAATAATCGGTAAGAGGAAGAATATCTTCTCTCCTCTCCCGCAATGGAGGCAGATGAGTGGGAAACACATTAAGCCGGTAATACAGATCTTCCCTGAACCTCCCTTCTTTCACGTCCTGAAGCAGATTCCTGTTCGTCGCCGTAATCAGTCTCACGTCCACTTTGATCGTTCGCAGTCCTCCGACCCGTTCGAATTCCTGATCCTGAATTACCCTGAGAAGTTTCACCTGCATATCCTTCGGAATCTCTCCCACTTCATCAAGGAAGAGAGTACCCTTGTCCGCCAGCTCAAATCTTCCCGGTTTCGTGGTCACCGCTCCGGTGAAGGCACCTCTTTCATGGCCGAACAGTTCGCTCTCGATCAGATTCTCTGTAATAGCGGCACAGTTGATCTTGACAAAAGGATTGCTCTTGCGGGGACTGTTCCTATGAATGACGTAGGCAATGAGGTCCTTGCCGGTTCCCGTTTCTCCCGTGATGAAGATTGTGGTCGATGTCGGTGCCACTTTCTTGATGGTGTCGTAGAGCTTTAACATGGGTTCGCTGGATCCGACGATTCCCTGCCGGTCTATTTCATCGGGGCTGACAAAGAGTTCTTCCTCGTTTAACCGCCGGGTATTGATGGCCTTGTGGATCACACTTTTCAGTTCATCCTGGTCAAACGGCTTGGTGATATAATCAAAGGCTCCCTTCTTCAGGGCATCCACGGCAGTGGCGATCGTGCCATGGGCGGTAATGATAATGACCGGAGTGGAAGGGTAATCACGCGCCATCCTCTCTAAAAGCCCCATGCCGTCAAGTCCCGGCATTTTCAGATCCGTCACCACAACTTCGATATCATCATGTTTCAATACCTTAAGGGCTTCGATACCGTCCGCAGCTGATGCCACATCATACCCTTCTTTTTTCAGCAAGGCTTCCAGAACCAGCCTCATATTGAGTTCGTCATCAACTATCAGTATCTTTTCCATCACCGATCACGAGAAAATATGGTACCCGGCACATATCACAAATGCTTCAATGCGATGCGCCAAGCCTGATATAAAATATACTCCCCTGCTGGGGGATCGACTTGGCCCGGATATTGCCGCCATGACTCTTGATAATTTTCTGACAGATGGCAAGCCCGAGCCCCACGCCACGTTCCTTTGTGGTAAAAAAAGGCTTGAAGATATTTTTGATATCCTCTTTTTTGATTCCTTTCCCCGTATCCCGGAGGGATATACCCACTGCCTCTCCATCTCCACTGTCAATCCTTGATGTTCTGAAAATGAGAGTCCCTCCTGCCGGCATCGCCTCTACCGCATTCAACGCGATATTGAGGATTACCTGAACAAGTTGCTCCGCATCCACATATACGAGAGGCAAATCAGAACGCAGTTCCTTTTCAATGGCAATATTGTCTAATCTGTCGCTCGCGGTTATGATCGAAATCGCCTTCTCGATAATTTGATTTACGTCCTGCATCTTTAAATTGAGCGAGTAAGGCTTGGCGTAGTTGAGAAATTGAGACACCACACTGTTGAGCCTGTCCACCTCCTCCAGAATGACTTCCAACAGTTTCTGATTCCCACCGGTACTCGATTCCGACCGAAGGTACTGGGCAGCACCCTTGATAGAACCCAGGGGATTCCGTATCTCATGCGCGAGAACAGGGGCCATTTCTTCCAAAAGCAGGGATTTCTCTTTCTCAAGCTTTTCATCGAAGGCATACAGTGAAGTGAATACATCCTTGCCTTCCGGATAGATGTAGCTGAATATCCACTGTAACACCAGCTTAAAAGGCTCAATCGCGATCACGATAATAAATGATGCAAGCAATACATGCGTAAAGGGCGGAGTGCCAGTCTTGCCGAATAAACCGACAACGATAATAAACGTGATTGCCGCAAAAAGCGTGATAATGGAAACGATAAGCGCTCTTGCCATAAACTCATGCAATTCTGGAAGATGAGGGTGTGTGATCATAATCATCACAAAATAGAGGAGCACCGCGACAAAAATATTGGAGACAGGGGGAAAGGAAACGCCAAGGCAAGACAATATCTCGAAGGCACTGAGTATCGCCGTTGAGATGCAGGCAACAGCTAAATATACCATTCGCGTTCTTTCGACACTCTGGGGCCGTCTTCTAATATACCTGATGAGAGAGACATAACATATCAACAGCGTAATCCCTATGTACATGGAAAGGAAGGTATAAAAATACTCCCACTCATTCAGGGGCGTAAAAAAGGCAACTACCGCAAAAAGAGTGCTGAAAACAGCGGTTGATACAATATCTCTTCTCGAAAGGAGGGAATCCCGGCTGAGCAGCGAAACAGTGAATTGTACGGTACATGGCGGAATGGCAAGCAGACCCAGATCTTTCACAATCCTCCACACATCCTGAGCAAAGATATCGTACAAAAAAGTCCCGGAGCTGTGGAAAAACAGCACGAGACATACCGCTGCAAAGGAAACATGGGTGGGTTCCCTCTTTTTACTGATAATCAGAGAGACGAAGATTATGAGACTGACCGTTGCTAAGGTAAAGATTTCCATATGGTGTTATACAATGTCGATAAGCATGTGAGAAAAATGATATAGAGAAAAAACGAGGAAGTCAAGAAAGTCAAAACCCTGAATAGGCGATTCGGCTATGAGAGAAAACAAAGCCGAGCATGTGAGGTAACACAACATGCTCGGCTTCTTTTTTCCCAAGACGACTACCGGTATTACTTCGCAGCTGGTTTTGCTGGAGCCGGTGGTGCTGGTGGGGCCGGAGCTGGAGCTGGAGCTGGAGCCGCTGCCTCCTTCTTCGCTGGCTCCGCAGGTTTCTTTTCTGGCGCTGACGGACAGCCAACTAATGTGAAGGTCAGCGATACTAAGAAAAGAATTGAGATAATGATTGCAAAAACCCTCTTCATCGATTTTTACCTCCTTTTAAAAGTGTTTAGACGTTGGTAAATCAACCATCCTTTCCTTATGTGGGGAAGATACTCCATTTTTTTACCTTGTCAAGATAAATCTTACGTGCCATATCTTTTTTATATTCGCCTGTATTGATGTCATCAGCCTGACATATTTCCATGCGTAAAGCCATTCACACCGCAAAAAAATCTACACAGCCTAAACCCCTCTCATCGCTTTCCGAACGCCACCTTTGCCTCCGACATAACATCAATAATAATAGAAACATATGAACAACAGCACGTTTTGTGCCGCAACCTGGCACAATTAATGCTGCGTCCATTCACGTTTATGAGAAATTCATCCCCGTAATGGACTCATTCAATGGATTTTACTCTTACAGACAGCCAGCAGATGTATCTTGATACCGTCAACCGGTTCGTCAAAAACGAAATCATACCCCATATAATGGCAAGGGAAAAAAATCATGATTTTCCCTGGGATATTATCCAGAAATCATGGGAATTGGGAATCCTCAATCTGAGCATCCCTGAATCCGTGAAAGGCTATGAGGTAGATGTCATTTCAACGGCCCTGATCATCAGAGAACTATCCTATGGAGACACAGGCATCTCAACCTCGGCAATGTGCAATGACCTCGCAAATACCGTGATTGCCCAGCATGGTACTGACACACAGAAGGATTTATTTCTCAAACCCTTTGTCGAGGAACCGATACTCGCCTCTTTCTGCCTGACTGAACCGGGTGCCGGTTCCGACAATTCCGCCATGACTACCTACATCAAAAAGGCGGCCGACGGGAAATACCTTCTCAACGGGGCAAAATGCTTTATTACAAACGCTTCCTACGCTTCACAGTTTACCGTGTTTTGCAAAGTCGGGAAGCCATCGAGTAACTTCATCGCATGCGTGATTGTCCCCGCACCGCGCGTGCTCCCTTCGGATCCCGTTTCTCAAATCAATGAAAGCAAGGAGATATCTCTGCCCGGAGGGGGGAAGATCATTATCGGAAAACCGGAGGACAAGCTGGGACAGCGGCTCTCCAATACCGCAACAGTCACCTTCGAAGAAGTCGTCATTGAGAGCGACCAGATTATAGGCGACAGAAGAATGGGGTTCAAGTACATCATCGATGTTCTTGATTATGCGAGGCCGATGGTGGCCGCAATTGGGGTCGGTCTCGCGAAAAGAGCCTTAGATATTACCCTGGAATACACCAAACAGCGCACGCAGTTTGGACAGAGGATTTGCGATTTACCCGTAGCGAGAGAAACTCTGGTACAGATGTGGAAAAAAGTTGAACTCGCGGAGCTCTCTCTATTGAAAGCCGCTTTCAAAGTTCAGGAAAAAGCAGAGGACAGGGGTATATACGCCTCCCTCGCGAAGAATATTGCCGCAGAAGCGGCACTGTTTTGCGCCAACGAAGGTCTTCACCTTCACGGCGGTTACGGGTTTATGACGGAATACGAAATTTCGAAACTGGTGCGAGATGCACACATCATCGATATCTACGAGGGTGTGCGCGAGGTTCAGAATATGATTATCGGAAGGGAGATTGTTTAGCCATGATCTATCTTCACGGAATGGGCCATTTCTACCCCGAAAACGTCATCAGCAATTCATTCTTGGAGGAACTGGATATCGGAACTTCGGAAGAATGGATTTTGGAACGAGTCGGTATCCGCAACCGCCGTACGGTTCTCTCCATAGAGTATATCAGGACAACCAAAAACAGGGACCCCCGGGGAGCTTTCGAGGCGAGTAACTATACAAATGCCCAGACTGGAGCTGCTGCTGCCCGGATGGCGATCGAGAGGGCGGGACTCTCGGTGGAAGATATAGGTCTCCTCATTTCCGGAAGCAGTGCCACGGACAATATCGCCCCTGCGGAGGCATCCGCCATTGCTGCGGAATTGGGGATCGAAGTGATGTGCTTCGACCTGAATTCAGCCTGCACCTCTTTCGGCACC